>Ga0315904_10000086_pt1 | contig 143755 bp, 143 predicted proteins | sample LakEriMetagenome_6_FD_203529 | JGI IMG/M metagenome (GOLD analysis project Ga0315904, IMG submission 203529) | Freshwater fungal communities from buoy surface, Lake Erie, Ohio, United States - Buoy 12 MA120 | ecosystem: Environmental > Aquatic > Freshwater > Lake | place: USA: Lake Erie, Ohio...
ACAGCAAGCGATCGGCATCGGCACCACATGCGACAATCGCCAAAAGCGCTGCCCAAGCGCGCGGAGTCCAGGCCTATGACGGCTGCGCTGCGTGTCACGGCGCGGACGGCATGGGCAATGCTGACATCGGTGCGCCGCGGCTGGCGGGCCAGGCCGACTGGTATATCCTAGCTAGCCTCAAGGCTTACCGGGCTGGTGGGCGCGGCTATGACCCGGCGGACATGGCCGGGCGGCAAATGAAGCAGGCCGCAACAGCTCTGGCAGATGAAGATCTGGCGCCGGTTTCGGCCTATGCTAGCGCACTAGGCAGCAATTGACCGGGCGCCGAACAGGCAGCCATTGGCATAGCGCGTGACGACAAGTTCAACAGGTGTGTCGAAGCGGGCCTGGGGATCGCCGAGCCATTCCGCAATCAGCCGAACACCTTCATTCAGATCGACTATCGCCCGGGTATAGGGGCCATCTCGCATCAGTGCTGGCGGGCCGGCGTGGACGGTGGTGAGTGCATAAAGCGTGCCCCTGCCGCCGGCTTCGATCCAAAGCGTTTCAGATCCCGAACATTCGGTACAAATGCTGCCGGGGGGGAAACGCAGAGCGGTGCAAGCGGTGCACTGCTGAAGCAGGAACCGGCCTTCACCAAGCGCCTGCCAGAATTGGCGGGTGAAGTGGCCACTGCGCGGTACCGACGGCAAGTCAGCGTTAATGTTGATAATTGGAAGTGTCATTTCGGGCCCTCAAGCACATGGATCAGGGCAGCATTGTAGTTTCCGGATTCGCAACAGTGCATGGCCAACCGGGCACCTTCGACCTGCCGCGCGCCACAACGGCCAAGCAATTGTTCGCGCAGCTCAAGCAAGCCGTAAAGCCCCGTTAGTGCCGGAGGATGACCGCGAGACAGGCAGCCACCCGAAGTGTTGATCGGGATCCGTCCGCCAAGTGAGGTTACGCCCGCAGCGGCATCGAGCGCGCCCTGGCCTTTTGCACAGAACCCGATCGCTTCGCTGACCAGGACTTCGGTTATTGTGCAAGGCGCATAAAGTTCGGCAAGGTCGATATCGCCCAGGCTCACTCCCGCGGTATCCAACGCCGCGCGGGCGGCCTGCCGGGCGGCCGGAAAGGCGGTCATATCGTGGGGTTTTCCGCCGATTTGGTGATAGCCCTCGTGATGATAGCCGCGGCCTTCCACGGTCACATAGGGCTTGCCACTGGCGCGGGCCGCCTCTTCGCTGGCCAGCACCAGGCAGATCGCTCCGTCGGCTACCGATGGCACTTCGAACAGGCCAAGCGGGGAAACGATCATCCGCTGGGCCAGAACCTCTTCCAGCGTCAACTCCTTGCGAAATTGGGCCAGCTCGTTGGCCATTGCATGCCTGCGGCTTTTTACCGCGATCTGGGCGATCTGCTCTCGCGTTATTCCGGTTTCGTGCATGTAGCGCGCGGCATCGAAGGCATACCAGCTGATCGGGGTAAGCCCGAACGGCGATTGAAAATCGACATCGCCCACCGCGCGCAGGCTGTGCTCCATGACCACCGGCAAGGGGGCATTGGTCTGGTAGGAAATGCCGAGGGCCAGAGCCGTTTCAGAGCGACCCAATGCGACATCGGCCAACGCCTGATCGAAAGCCAGTCCGCCCGAGACCCCCAGCGCGCTAACCTCGGACACCGAGCCATTGCAGCGCAGCCCTAGCCGCGCGGCCATATAGGTCGAGAACCCAAGCTGGCGGGTTGAAGGGCTGGGCGTGACGAAGGCCGCTGTATCGACGGCGCTGCGATCCAGACCCGCTTCGGCCAGCGCTGCGATCACCAGCGGCCCAAGCACATCGAGCTCGAACAGGGCGTCATCGTCTTGGTCGCTTGGCGCCCACCTGCCCACCGGGCTGGCCGCGGCGCCGACAATCGCAACTTTTCGCGGCGCGTTCATTCAGGCAGCGATTTCGCCAAACAGGGTCTGGCGCAGCTTGTGCTTCTTGACCTTGCCCGAATCCTCGCGCGGGAACTGATCGCAGATCCGGATGATCCGCGGCACCTTGTACGACGAGATCCGTTCCTTGAGGAAAGCCTGCACCGCACCCTCGCCAATCTCTGCGCCTTCGCTTGGCTGGACCGCAGCCACGAGCTGCTCGCCGAATTCGGGGTGCGGCACACCAAACACCGCGCAATCGCTCACCCCAGGCATGCCGATCAGCGCTTGCTCGACCTCAGCCGGGTAAATGTTCACTCCTCCGGAAATGACCATGTCGGTCTTGCGATCGGAAATGAACAGGAAGCCGTCCTCGTTGAGATAGCCAATATCCCCGGTCGCTACGAAATCGCCATGGCGCAGTTCGGCCGTCTTCTGCTCGGCACGGTGGTAGGCCACATGGCCGGTTGTTTCGGAATGAACGAAAATCTCACCGGGCTCGCCAGGATCACATTGGCTGCCGTCATCGCGGCGGGTCTGGATCGTGACCCCCGGAGCCGGATGGCCAACACTGCCAGGGTAGCGCAGCCAGTCTTCGCTGTTCGAGATCGCAATGAAGCCAGTCTCGGTCATTGCGTAGTATTCGTGGATTACCGGACCCCACCATTCGATCATTGCGCGCTTCACATCGGGTGGGCACGGTGCCGCGCCGTGAACAACATGGCGCAGGCTGGAGAAGTCGAAACGGCGCTTGTCGTCATCGCCGAGTGCCAGCAGGCGGACGAACATCGTTGGCACCATGTGCAGGTTGGTAATTCGGTACTTTTCAATCAGCTCGAGCAATTCAAGCGGGTTGAATTTCGATTGCAGTACCAGCAACCCACCTTCACCGAGGACCTGCATGGCGTAAGCATTGGGTGCGCTGTGATAAAGTGGTCCGGTCATCACCGAGCGAACTTCACCGCTGCCAATGCCAAACGAAACCGCCGCGCGGTGCATAACCGCTTTCACCGCATCGGGCGAAATCGGCAAACGCTTGACCCCTTTGGGCTGCCCGGTCGTGCCCGAGGTGTAGAACATCGGCCCAGTCACCTGCATGCTTGGCCGGTCCCAGGCCTCATGCCCCTCGATCCAGTCGCCCCAGATCGGGAGGGCATTTGATAGGCGGGTTGGGCGCGAAGCATCGTATTGGCCGGACACTTCAGGCGGAGTTTCGACCACGACCAGTTCGCGTCCGGCGCAGACCGAGATCAGCGCCTCATCGACCAGATCGGCATGGGCGATCACGAGTTTGGCCTCGCAATCGTTCAGGATGTAGTCGATTTCATCGGCCGTCATGTGCCAGTTGAGCGGCACCGTGACTGCTCCAAGCACCGAGGCTGCCATCGTTGCTTCAAAGAAGGCGATGTCATTGCGCAAAAGCAGGGCGACCCGATCGCCCTGCCAGATGCCGGCCTCGTGCAGCGCCGATGCAGCCTTTGCGGTGCGTCGACGTAGTTCATCGAGTGATGCATGGCGATCACCGCTGATAATCCCGTCAAGTGCCTTGTGTGCCATGCTTGTTACTCCGAATTCGGTACCGATCAGGCGTTCACGTCAACCACGACCCGGCCGCGAATCTTGCCATCGATGATGTCGCTGGCCAGGCGCGGAACCTCGCTCATCGGCTCGACCGAATAGATGCTGGCCAGGCGGGCCTTGTCGACCAACTGCGCTAAGCGGTTCCAGGCACGCTGCCGCCGCGCTTGGGATGCCATCACCGAGTCAATCCCGCGCAAGGTCACGCCGCGCAAGATGAAGGGCATGACCGTGGTTGGCAGGCCAGTCCCCCCGGCTAGCCCGCATGCCGCAACGATGCCTTCATAGCGCGTTTGCGCCAGCGCGGTTGCCAGCACCTCGGCTCCGACGCTGTCAACCACTGCCGCCCAGGTTTCGGCTTCAAGCGGCTTGGCTGCGCGCGCCAGTTCTTCGCGGCCGATCAGCCTTGAAGCGCCGAGATCCAGCAGGAAGCCCTCGTTCTCTTGCGTCCGGCCGCTTGCGGCGACGACATCATAGCCCAAGGCCGCCAGCAGCATGACCGCAACCGAGCCGACCCCGCCAGAGGCACCCGTGACCAGAACCGGGCCGTCGCCCGGTTTGGTCCCATGGTCCTCGATCGCCAATACGCAGAGCATCGATGTGTAGCCGGCAGTGCCGATGGCCATGGCCTCCTCGGCCGACAAGCCGTCGGGAATCCGAACCAGCCACTCGGGCTTCATGCGCGCAAACTGGCTATAGCCGCCCCAGTACTTCTCTGACAGCCCGAAGCCGTTGACCAGCACCCGGTCGCCCTTCTGCCAGGCCGGATCCGACGATTCCTCAACCGTGCCCGCCAGATCGATGCCCGCAACCATCGGCAGGCTGCGCGCGATCCGGCCCTTTCCCGAAACGGCAAGGCCATCCTTGTAGTTCAGAGTTGAATGCGAAACGCGAACCAGAACCGCTTCATCCGGCAACTGCTCGGTTGAAAGCTGGGTCAAGCCAGCCCGCGGCTTGCCGTCGACATCTTCGATCAGGATTGCGTTGAATTTTTCCGCCACTGGCGAGCCCTCTTCATAATCGTGTCCAGTCTGTTGCATAGGCCCACCTCAGCGGTCCCGCTTATGGTGTTGCGGCGAAGTGCTTTGCAATTTGCGCGCACTACCGTGCTGCTGCCTGCCTTGCGGTTTTGGGGGTTAAGCCGAAATGGCGGCGGAAAGCAGTCGTGAAGTTGCTGGAGTATTCATACCCGACCTCGAAAGCGATTTCGGTGATCGATTCCTCGGTCGTTTCAAGCAAGGTCTTGGCATGTTCCATCTTGAGGCGCTGCGAATAGTTGAAGATCGTTTCCCCTACCTGTTGCTTGAACAGATGCATCAGTTTGGCTTCGTTCACGCCCACTTCGCGGGCCAGTTGGGTAATCGATGGGGGGTCAAGAAAGTGATCGTCGAGCGATTTGCGGACAATAGCAACCCGCTCTGTATCACGTTGGCCCAGTGGCACGAACCCGCGCTCAAGCCTGTCCTCGCATTCGCTTAAGGCAACCAGCGAAAGCAGCAACAATTCCAGCGCCTTGGCCTCAACAAAAACCCGGCGAAAATCGTGCTCGAACTCGTTTTCAACCAACGCCTTGACCGCGGATGCCATTTGCACGCTGAGCGCGGTGCTGGCGAAGATCGGCTGTCCGGTTTCGCCTTCAAGGCAAGTCTTCAGAATCTTGGGCATCTTGTCGCCCGAATCGTGAAAGCGTTTCAGAATGAATTCAGGCTGGCAGCAAATCGTCACCGATTGTTCGTGCTCGCCCGAGAAGAACCGTTCGGTCTTGGCGATCCCGTCCGGGCTAAGCAGCAGGATTAGGGTTTGCTGGTGCACGGTCATCGGCTCTTCGCCTTCAACTTCGATGCTGCTGCTTCCCAACAGGCGAAAGTGGAAATTCAGGGCATTTTGGCTAGTGCGGCGCTGCAATGCGTCTTCAAGGTGAGTGATATCGCCGATCACCACCGTGAAACCGTCTTCAATATCGGTAATCTCGCGAAAGCCCTCGGCTGCCCATGCGGTCGGTTTCAGCCGCAAGCCGTATTCGGGGCGCCAAGGCTGCACCAGATCAGGATCATAGTCGCGCGAAAGGGCATCCGGGCGGCCCGACCAGAGTCTCAATTTTGGTTCAATCGTGTAGGGATTTCCCAAGCTGCCTTGACCTCCCCGGAGCTGGCTGTGCCGCCAAGGCTATCCCTTTCTTGCGATGGGCGCCAGCATTGCTCGTCAGGTCCAGCCGCAATGAAGGCAAATGCAAAGCGTTTTTGGTGTTTTCGAATAATCGGCTTGCACGCAATGCGCCTAAGCAGGAGCCTGAGAAGCATATGTGCGCATAAAGCGATGCAAGACGGGACGGATATGAAGCGGACAAGCAGTGAAGAGTGGGATTTCATTGTTGTCGGCGCGGGTTCGTCCGGCGCGGTGATCGCCGCGCGCCTGTCCGAAGATCCCAAATGCCGCGTGCTGCTGCTTGAAGCGGGGCGCGATCACCGACACCCGTTCGTCAGCGTTCCAGCTTTCATGATGTTCTCGTTCCCGCGGCCTGACATGAACTGGCACTATTTTGCCAAGCCTGATGCGTCGCGAGGCGGGCGTATCGACATGTGGCCCGCCGGCAAGATGCTTGGTGGCGGCAGTTCACTCAACGGCATGATGTTCGTGCGCGGCCACGCCTATGACTACGATCTCTGGGCGCAATCGGGCAATCGCGGCTGGAGCCATGACGATGTGCTGCCCTATTTTCGGCGACTCGAGTCCAGCGATACCGGGGCGAATGACCAACGCGGCGGAAGCGGTCCGCTGTCGGTCGAACAGCCCCGCTCGCCCCACCCGCTGGTTGGTCCGTTCATTGCCGCTTTCGACGAGCTCGGCCATGGCCGATCGGATGATCTCAATGGCGCAAAGCGTGAAGGCGCGGCAATATGCCAGGCATCGCAGCGACGCGGCGCGCGTCACAGTACGGCGGCGGCCTATCTTGACCCTGCCCGCGGCCGGGCCAATCTGTCGATTCGAACCGGCGCCATGGTTGAACGGATAGAAATCGAGAACGGCCGGGCCAGCGGTGTTCGCTACAACACTGGGGGGGTGGGTCATACGGCAAAGGCTGCACGCGGGGTGATCCTGAGTGCCGGCGCTATCGCATCGCCCAAACTGCTGATGCTGTCAGGGATTGGGCCCACCAAGACGCTCAGCCAGCATGGCATTACCACAATTGTCGACAACCCAGCCGTGGGTGCCGACTTGATGGAGCATTCGGGCGCAACGGTCGAGTTCGAAGTTACGATCCCGACGCTGACCAGTGATCAGGGCCCCATCCGCTCGCCGATCCACGCGCTCAACTATGTTCTGAACCGGAAGGGACCGCTCAGCACACCAATCGGGCATGCCCAGGCCTTTGTCCGCACCGAAGACGGGCTTGCAGCTCCCGACATTCAGATCATCCTTTCGCCGTCTGCCCATGAAATTGTCGCTGGCAAGGCGAAACGCATTTCACGGCCGCAAATGGCACTGGCAGTGGGTCTGTGTCGGCCTTTGTCGCGCGGATCGATCACGATCAATTCCGCCAACCCAGCTGATCCGCCGGTCATTGATCATCAGTTGTTTGCGGAGGACGCCGATGTTGCGCGTTTGAGTGCTGGCCTCAGGATCGCCTTAGACGTGCTCAAGGCCCCGTCCCTGGCACCGTTTGTTTCGCGCATCGTCTCACCTGCGGACACGAGCGATGCCGGGCTTGCCCAATATATTCGTGAAGCCGGGATCTTGATGTACCACCCCAGCGGCACCTGCAAGATGGCCCCGGGGGCCGACGGCGTCGTCGACTCCCGTTTGCGGGTTAAAGGTCTCGACGGACTTTGGGTTGCGGATGCCTCGATCATCCCGGCAATCCCGGCCGGCAACATCAATGCCACCTGTATCATGATCGGTGAAAAAGCGGCGGACATGATCCGCGAGGATAGCCAAGCAAGGAGTGAAGCCGCGTGAGCGATAGAATCGACCTGACACCCTTGATCGACGGGCAGCGCATTGACCCGGCCTCGCAGCGGATCATTGCGCAGATTGACCCGGCGAGCGGAAAGAAATCAGGCGAGTTTGCTGCGGCCGGGACTGAAGCGGTTGATCGGGCGGTCCTGTCCTCGCGCAGGGCGTTTGACGGGGTATGGAGCGCGCTGCCGCCGGTAGCCCGGGCCGGGATGCTCAAATCCTTGGCTGGTCTGATCGAAGCCAATGCGCCACGGATTGCGGCGGCCGATTGCCGCGACATGGGCAAGCCGATGGGTGCCGGGATGTTCGAGGCCGGCATGGTCGCCGCCGGGTTCACCCGCTATTACGGCGAAGCGGTTGACAAATGGCCGCGCGGGGCGGTTCCCGCGACCGATGCTGGTGCTTTTGAGATGCAGGTTCGCCGGCCGCGCGGCGTGATCGGCGCGATCATTCCGTGGAATTTCCCGGCAATCAACCTGATGATGAAAATCGCGCCGATGCTGGCGGCGGGCAATACCGTGGTGGTCAAACCGTCGGAGTTGTCGCCCGGCTCAGCTTCGATCATTGCCGAGTTGGCCATGGAAGCGGGGCTGCCGCCCGGCGTGCTCAATTTGGTGCAGGGCGACGGTGCTACCGGCGATGCTCTTGTCCGCCATGGCGGCATCGACATGGTGGCCTTCACCGGCTCCACCGCAACCGGCAAGGCGATCATGCGGGCAGTGGGCGAAAGCACGCTCAAGCCGGTGCTGCTGGAATGCGGTGGCAAGTCCCCGGAAGTGGTCTTTGCCGACATGGCCGGGCAGGATCTGGATGCGATTGCCGCAGCGATTCTGGGCGGCGCGATGCAGAATCAGGGACAGATCTGTGTCGCGCGTTCGCGTTTGTACGTCGAAGCGCCGATCTATGACGAGCTTGTGAGCCGCATCGTGACCATGGCCAAGGCGACCAAGGCGGGCGATCCTTCAAATCCCGAAACACGCTTCGGGCCGCTGGCCAGTGCCCGGCAAAAGGACATCGTCGAAGGCTTCATTGCCGAAGCCGAGGCTCAGGGTGGTGAAATTTTATGCGATGGCCGCGGCGCACTGGCCGAGACCGGCGGCTTCTATGTCGAACCAACGATTATCGGCCAGACCGACAGTTCGGCCCGGATTGTCCAGCAGGAGATCTTCGGCCCGGTTCTGGCCGTGTCCCGCTTTGAAGGCGAGAACGAGGCGGTTCGATTGGCCAATTCAACCCCCTATGGGTTGGCTGCGACTGTCTGGACCCGCGATCTTGGTCGGGCGCACCGCATGGCCGATCGGATCGATGCCGGTATGACCAAAATCATGACCGCACCGGTGCAGCGTATGGGCGCCGGCTTCTCGCATAGCGCAGAGGCTGCCAAGCAGTCGGGGTTCGGGATCGAGGGCGGTTTTGGAGCGCTGGACAGTTATTCGCGGCTCCAGGCCGTCGAATTCCACTACGGCGACACGCCATGAAGCTGAGCTGCCTCTCCCCGCATATTGGCGCAGAGATTTCCGGGATCGACCTTTGCGCCGACTTTGAAGGCGAAACAGCGAGGGAGCTTCGGCAGGCACTTTGTAAGTATCAGTTGCTGGTAATTCGCAGCCAGCCACTGAGCGCTGATCAGCAGGTCAATCTTGCCGAGGCCTTCGGTGAGCCGATGCCCGATTCACACCCTAAGTTCGGCTGCGTGGATGGCAACCGCGTGGTGGCGCTGGTGATCAACGACCACGACAACCCGCCTGACATCAACGTCTGGCACACCGACACCACCTTCAAGGATCCACCGGCAGGCGTCTGCATTCTGCACTGTGTCGAGACCCCAGCGGGCGGCGGCGGCAATACCATCTGGGCAAGCATGACCGCCGCCTATGAGGCGCTAAGCGAGCCGATGAAGCGCTTTCTCGAGCCACTTACCGCCTACCACCAGCTTCCGCTCGATGGGCGCCCGCCCGAGCTGATCACCACGGTAATGGGCAAGGAAATCGCGGCAATTCACCCGGTCATCCGCTGGATACCAGAGATCGAAAAACCCTCGTTGTTCGTCAATCGGATCTACACCCAGCGGATTGAGGGCCTCACAGCCGCTGAAAGCGAGGCAGTGCTGCAGGGCCTGTTCGCCGTTGCTGAAAGCCCCGACCGCCAGGTCCGCTTGAGCTGGAATGCTGGCGATACTGTGATCTGGGACAATCGCTCGACCCAGCACTATGCCGTGGCCGACTATTGGCCAGAGACCCGCGTGATGCACCGGGTCGCCGTCAAAGGCGAAAGCGTCATTCCTTATTCCTCGCAGCAAAGGGCCACCGCGTGACCAAGCAAGAACAAGCACGTCTGTGGCCTTTGCTGGCCTATTCCGGACCGATGATCGCCATGTCGATCGTCAACTTGCTGCTGATCGCTTACGTCCCCAACTTCTATGCCGCCGAGATCGGCATCAGCATTGCCACTGTGGGTGCGATCTTCATGGCGGCGCGGGCCTTCGATGCGGTGATCGATCCGATTATCGGCAACTGGTCTGACCGCACGCGCGGGAAATGGGGTCGGCGCAAGCCCTGGATCGCTTTTGGCGTTCCAGCATTCATGGTCATGACCTGGGCATTTTTTCAGCCACCGGCAGACGTTGGCATGACCTATCTGTTGGTCGCGGCGCTGCTCTTCTATGTGACCTATGCGATCGTGATCATTCCCTACATGTCGTGGGGAGCGGAAATCCGGCGCGACTATGAGGGGCGCACACAGATCAATTCGCTCAGGGAAGCTGGCGGCATTCTCGGCACCATCCTGGCGACGCTCTTGCCGGTGCTGGTGCTGCCGCTATTTGTCGAAGGCGATCCCACATTACGCCAGATTTTGGCGCTGCTGGCGCTGACGATCATCGTTGTCCTGGCGATCACCGTGCCGATCGCCCTGCGCTCTGCGCCGCAAGGCGAATTCGAACCGCACCCTCCGTTGGGGCTGTTCGCGGCGCTTGGGCTGCTGCGCAAGAACAAGCCTCTGCTGCGCATGCTGGTCGCGATCTTCGTGGTCTGGCTAGGCGGCGCCTTCCATAATTCGACCATCCTGTTCTATGTCACTGAAGGGCTGGGGTTGGGCCGGGCCGATTTCCTCTGGCTGATCCTTGCGCAATATCTGATGGCGCTGATCTCGCTGCCGGCGTGGAACAAGCTGGCCAACCGGCTTGGACGGCACCGGGTTCTGGTGTTGGGCGCAATGGGCTACTTTCTGGCGCATCAGGGCTTTCACTTCGTGCCCCAGGGCGGGTTCGCCGGGGCCGTTGCAGTTTACATTATGGCTGGCTTCATGACCCCGGTGATCTGGGTGATGCCGCCCGCGATCATCGCCGACACGGTCGACTACGGGATGCTCAAAGGCGGCAGCGACGATTCCGCACTGTACCTCGCGCTCTATGCTTTCGTACAAAAGATGGCGCTGGCAATCGGGGTCGGTCTGGCACTGACGCTGGCCGGAAATCTTGGCTTCGACCCGCAGGCGCCGGTGACCCCGCAAGGAGTTGAGGCGCTCAGGCTTGTCACCTTGATCCTGCCCGGAATCATTGCCTTGGCAGGATGCCTGCTGATCTGGAACTATCCCATCACCCAAAAGCGTCACGCGATTATTCGCAAATGGTTGGCCCGCCGGGCTGGAGGACATCAATAATGAGCAAGATCGCTCCATATATCGCCGCCGCAGTCCAATGGACCCCCTGCGTCCATGATCCCAAGGCCGGCGCGCAAAAGGCCGCGCAGGCAATTGCCGAGGCTGCGCGCCAGGGCGCCAGGTTAGTCGTCTTTCCCGAGACGTTCCTGCAAGGCTATCCCTATTTCTCCGGCCTGCCCGGCGCCTCGCCGGAATTCCAGGCCTGGTTGCACGCGCTGCACGCGGGCGCAATCGACCGGAACAGCGATGCCTTGCAACCGGTCATGGATGCAGCCGCCAAACACGGCGCGCATGTGGTGATCAGCGCCAACGAAAAGGCCGGCGGCACAATCTACAATACCCAGTTCGACATCGGTCCTGACGGCAGTCTGCTGGGCAGCCACCGCAAGATGATGCCGACCCTGCAGGAGCGCCTGGTCTGGGGCCAGGGCGATGGCTCGGATCTGACGGTTTACGATACGCCGCTCGGCAAGATTGGCGGACTGCTCTGCTTCGAACATCATATGGCCCCGGCACGCTACGCCCTGAACGGGCTGGGTATCCAGGTTCATGCCGCGCAATGGCCCGGCTTTCCCTTCATCACCGACATCATCGACGCTGCAAACCGGCAGATCGCGTTCGAGAACGGCTGCTTCGTGATTTCTGCGCGCGAGGTGATGGCGCAGGACCGGATCATGCCGGGCATGCCCGAAAGCAATTGCGATCCGATGCAATATGCGATGAACGGCGGCAGCGCGATCATCGGCCCGGACGGGCAGTATCTAGCCGAGCCTGTTTTCGGCGAGGAAACGATCGTGACCGCTGAGATTGATCTGGAGCGGATAGTCCGGACCAAGGCCTGGTTTGACGGAACCGGCCATTATTCCCGTCCGGATATCTTCCAGTTGCGTTGGGATCGACGGCCCAAGCCGCCGGTGGACATGATTGGATGACGGTAACTACGCGGCCTTTTGCACGCGACTTTTCGCAAAGTCGTGATCGGTTCCTGGCGGCGGCAAGCCGCGCTGGCGCGAGAATCATGAGTATCGCGCACCCATTGAAGGGAAGTGCAGGAGAAAATCTGGCTACCGATGTGGCGCGGATCGGGCCGGACGATGCCGATCATCTGGTCGTGCTGGTAACCGGGGTGCACGGCGTCGAGCACTATGCCGGATCAGCCTGCGTGTGTGATTGGCTTGAGCGCGGCGGTGCGGTTTCCCTGCCAGACGGCATGGCAATGGTGGTGATCCATGCGATCAATCCCTGGGGGGCGTCCTACTGCCGGCGCTATACCGAGGACAATGTTGATCTCGCCCGCAATTTTCTCGATCCTTCAGAGCCGATGCCCGAGAATCCGGCATATGAAGTGCTGCATGACGATCTGATGGGACTTGCAGCAGGTGAGGCCGCCGGTGTCGTCAGTCGGCTTTACGAGAAACTGGGAGAGCGCGAAGCTATCGAAAGCCTGATGGGCGGCCAATACCGCCATCCGGAAGGATTTTCATTTGGCGGACATCAGCCAACCTGGGCACATCGGACAGTCAAGACTATTCTGCTGGACCAAGCTCGCGCGGCCAAGCAGGTCTGCATCGTTGAGTTTCATTCCGGCCTTGGTCCGTGGGGTGAAGTGATCCCGGTCTCCATGCACCAAGGTGCTGACCTCGACCGAGTGAAGCGCTACTTTGGCGACAATATCATTGCGCCGCGCGCCGAAAAGGGATCGCATAGCGCCTCGGGCCACACTACCGATGGCTATGTTCAGGTTCTGGAGGATCGCACCCTGACCTCGATCGTGGTTGAGTTCGGGACCTATCCCGCCGTCACATCCTTGCCCGTTCTGCTCGAAGATCATCGCGTTCACGCCAATGGCCTGGAGCGGACCGAAGCGGGTCGGGCAGTCGCCCTCGCCAACCTTGAGATGCATTGCCCGCAGGACAGCGACTGGCAGGAACTGGTGCTGCTGCGCGGCGCACGGATTATCGATGCTGCGATCAGAGGGCTTAGCCAGTGCAACTAGACCAGATTCCCTCGATCGAAGATGCGCGCGGGGCGGCCGCCGCGATTACCGGTTTCATCAACCAGACGCCGGTGCATCGCTGGCAAGGCCGAATGCTGGCAGAACGTCTGGGACCTGATACCCAGGTTATGCTCAAGCTGGAACTCTTCCAGCGCGCCGGCAGCTTCAAGGCGCGCGGCGCATTGCTTGGGATTCTGGCGCTTGATGACGCTGCGCGCGGACGCGGGGTGACCGCGGTCAGCGCCGGAAACCATGCCATCGCCGTCTCTTATGCAGCGCAGGCCCTGGGCGTTGATGCCAAGGTGGTGATGCAGTCCTCGGCCAATCCGGCCAGGGTCGCTGCGGCGCGGGCTTACGGCGCCGAGGTGATCATCGGCGGGGATGGTCCGGCCTGCTTCGCCCTTGCGGAATCGATCGTTGCCGAGGAAGGACGCACCTTCATCCATCCGTTCGACGGGCATAACGTCACCCTGGGCACGGCCACGCTGGGCCTTGAGATCTGCGAGCAAACCGGACCGCTCGATGCGCTGATAATCCCGGTTGGCGGCGGCGGGTTGGCAAGCGGAGTGGCGCTGGTGGCCAAACAACTGATGCCGGACTGCAAGGTCTATGGGGTCGAGCCCGAAGGCGCCGACAGCATGAGCCGCAGCTTTGCCGCTGGTGAACCGCAGCGGCTGGACAAGGTCCAGACCATCGCCGACAGTCTGGGGCCGCCGATGGCGCTGCCCTATAGCTTTGGCATTTGCCGCGCCAATATCGACCACCTGCTGACGGTCAGCGACGATGCGATCCGGTATGCGATGCGACTGTTGTTCGACGAGATGAAGCTGGCGGTCGAACCGGCGGCTGCGGCCGGGACAGCTGCACTGGTCGGGCCCTTGCGCGATGAACTGGCCGGCAAGCGGGTCGGGATCATTGTCTGCGGGACCAATATCGATCCCAAGACCCACGCCGACCTGCTGCGCGAAAAGGATTCCTGATGTCCTCACAACTGCGGATCATCGATGGCGCAACCATCCGCCGACTGGCGCCGCCCGACAAGCTGATCGGCTGGATGCGCGAGGCGATGATCGCAGTCAGCCGCCGCGAAGTTGAGCTGCCGCTGCGTCGCGCTCTGGTCTTGCCCGGCGATATGGGCGCGGTCGGGATGATGCCCGGTTATGTCGGGGCAGAGGTCAATTCGGCCGGGGTCAAGCTGGTCAGCCTGGTCCCGCCGGCCCGGCGCAAGGGATCCAGCCATCTTGGCCTGATGGTGCTTTACGATGCCGATGGACTGGTGCCCGAAGCGATCCTTTGCGGCGGCACTGTCACCGCCGTGCGGACATCGGCGGCAACCGCCAATGCCACGGATCTGCTGGCCCGCAAAGATGCCAGCAAGCTGGCCATTCTGGGTTCGGGCGAGCAGGCAGCGGCGCATATCGATGCCTTGCGTCAGGTGCGTTCCATCGATGAGGTGCGCATTTGGGGGATCGATCCCGATCAGGTGCGCGCCCTGGCAAAGGAAAAGGGTGCCCGCGCCTGCACTTCGGTCGACGAGGCGCTGGCCGGAGCCGACATCGTCTGCACCCTTACCGCCGCCAGCGAGCCGATCCTGTTCGGCCGCCAGCTTGCCCCGGGCATGCACGTCAATCTGGTGGGATCAAGCTTTCCCGACAAGCGCGAAGCCGACGACGAGGTCGTCACCAGAAGCCGCTTTTTCATCGACTATCTGCCTTCAACCATGGATCAGGCGGGCGAATTCCTGCATGCCCGTGCGGCCGGCTTGGTTGAAGATGACCATATTCAGGGCGAGATCGGGGCTGTGGCCACCGGGGAGATTGCCGGACGCCAATCCGATCACGAGATCACGGTCTACAAGTCACTCGGCGTGGCCGCCCAGGATATCGTAACCGCGCGGCGCATTTTCGAACTGGCGCGCGACGCCGATCTCGGGACACTTGCAAGCGTATGACGTCTACGGCCCGGCGATCAATCCGGCATAGCTAATCGCGCACATGCAATAATTCTTGGCCGTGACTTTCTGGCAGACCCATGCCCGGGAGATTGGCGGCAGCGATGGTCAGGATTGAACAAGTCGAGGTGGTGATCGCGGACATTCCGACGATCCGTCCGCACGTCCTGGCAATGGCGACCATGCACAGCCAGGCAGTAGTGCTTGTCTTCTTGCGGCGTAGCGACGGTATCGTGGGTGTGGGCGAAGCGACCACCATCGGCGGGCTGGCCTATGGCGAGGAAAGCCCCGAAAGCATCAAGATCAACGTCGAAACCTATTTCGCGCCGATCCTGAAGAGCTGCGATGCTGATGATGCGGCATCCTGCATGGCGCTGCTCTCGCGCCACATCGTTGGCAACCGCTTTGCCAAGTGCGCGGTCGAGACCGCGCTGCTCGATGGACTGGGCCAGGCGTGCGGACTACCGGTTTCCGATCTGCTGGGCGGGCGGCGGATCGATCGGCTGGAAGTGGCCTGGACGCTGGCCAGCGGTGATACAGCGACCGACATCGAGGAAGGCGAGCGTGTGCTGGAAGCGCGTCGTCACCGCCATTTCAAGCTTAAGATCGGCAAGCGCGATGTTGCAGCTGACTGCGCGCATGTCGGCGCGATCGCGCGCGCCTTTGAAGGGCGAGCCTCGGTTCGGGTCGATGTCAATCAGGCCTGGACACGCGATCACGCGGAGCAAGGTGCCGCATTGTTGCAGGATTCAGGTGTCGTGCTGATCGAACAGCCCCTGGGCAAGGCGGACTTCGAAGGCATGGCAGAGCTTGCCGACAGACACGAAATCGCGATCATGGCCGATGAAGCCCTCATCGGGCCGGACAGCGCGCGCCAGCTGGCCAAGGCGCGGGCTGGCGACGCCTTTTCGCTGAAGATCACCCAGTCGGGAGGCCTTGTTCCGACCCTTCAAGTCGCCGCCATCGCCGAAACAGCAAGGATCGCGCTCTATGGCGGCACCATGCTCGAAGGCGGAATCGGGACTGCGGCATCGGCTCATGTGTTTGCATGCCTGCCCGATCTAGTCTGGCACACAGAATTGTTCGGCCCGCTGTTGATGACCGAGGAATTCCTGGCCGAACCACTGATCTACCAGGACTTTGGCCTGATCGTTCCCGATGGTCCCGGCCTGGGGGTTCGTGTGGATCGCAACAAGCTTGATCGTTTTCGGCGTCACTAAGGAGAATTTGCGATGTTGTTCATGGTGGAAATGGACCTCGATGTTCCCTGGGACATCGACAAGACGGTGTTCGAGGACATGAAGGCGCGCGAAAAGGCGCGCTCGCAAGACCTGCAGCGCGCCGGCAAGTGGCCGCATATCTGGCGGGTTGCCGGGCGCTACGCCAATGTCAGCATTTTCGATGTCGAGAGCGCGGGCGAGCTTCACGACATCATGATGAGCCTGCCGCTCTATCCCTTCATGACTGTGAAGGTAACGGCGCTTTGCCGCCATCCATCCGACATCAACCAAGACGATTGACCCAGGAGCGTCACGATGACCGATATTGTCAAATCAGCAACCGTCCAATCCCTGCTCGATCGCGCCAGCGGCCTGACCGAAGCGGGCGGTGATCCGCGTCTGAAAGCGATTACCCGCGATCTGCTCGAAGCGATCATGGTGGCGATTGAAAAATACGATATCAGCGAAGGTGAATTCTGGCAGGCGCTGATGTTCCTGCAGGAAGGCGCCGGCGAATTCGGCCTGATCGCGCCGGGTGTAGGAATCGAGCACTTCATCGATCTGCATATGGACGCCAAGGATGCCGAAGCCGGGATCAGCGGCGGAACGCCGCGCACGATTGAAGGTCCGCTCTACGTGGCAGGCGCTCCGCTAGTCGATGGCGACTTGACGAAGACCAACGACGTCAACCTGACCGATGACCCCGATGACACCGAAACGCTGACCATGTCGGGCCGGATCATCGGCCCCGGTGGCGAAGCGGTTAAGGATGCGGTGCTGCACGTCTGGCACGCCAACTCGAAAGGGTTCTACTCGCACTTCGATCCGACCGGAGAGCAGAGCGCGTTCAACAACCGGCGGCGGATCAAGCTCGGCGCGGACGGCCGCTATGCCTTCAGCTCGAAAATGCCGCGCGGCTACAGCTGTCCTCCAGGTGGCGCCACGGACGGGCTGATGAAGGCACTCGGCCGGCATGGTGATCGCCCTGCCCACGTCCACTTCTTTATCGAAGCGCCCGGTTATCGGACGCTGACCACCCAGATCAACTTCGGCGATGATCCCCACGCGCACGATGACTTCGCGTTCGGCACGCGCGAAGGACTTTTGCCGGTTCCGGACCGCAGCGGCGGCAATCCCGCAATCGTGTTCGATTTCGAGCTTCAGCAGGCGCGATCCGATGCCGATCAGACGTTCTCGGCGCGCCCGCGCGCCGAAGCCTGAGGCCGGCGCGTGCAAAAGGTTTATCCTTCTCCAGCCGCAGCGCTCGAAGGCATCCTGTTTGACGGCATGACGATCATGTCGGGCGGCTTCGGGCTTTCCGGTAATCCTGAAAGCCTGATCCCCGAAATCAAGGCAAGCGGGGTGGCGGGCCTGACGGTCATCTCGAACAATGCCGGGGCGGATGGGTTCGGGCTGTGGATGCTGCTCCAGACCCGGCAGATCGCCAAGATGATCAGCTCCTATGTCGGCGATAACAAGTTGTTCGAGCAGCAGTACCTCTCGGGCGAGCTTGAGCTTGAGCTCAATCCCCAGGGCACGCTGGCTGAACGAATCCGCGCCGGAGGGGCTGGAATTCCGGCCTTCTACACCAAGACCGGGGTTGGCACGGTGGTGGCCGAGGGCAAGCCGGTCGAGGCCTTCGAGGGCGAGGACTATGTCCGCGAAACCTGGCTGCGCGCGGACCTGTCGCTGGTCAAAGCCTGGCGGGCGGATACTGCGGGCAACCTGATGTTCCGCAAGACCGCGCGCAATTTCAATGCGCCGATGGCGACCGCCGGCAAGATCACCGTGGTCGAGGCCGAGGAGATCGTCGAGCCGGGCACGCTCGATCCCGACGCGATCCATATCCCGGGTATTTATGTTGACCGGATCGTTAAAAGTACGATCAACGAGAAACGCATCGAGAAGCTGACCACGAGGCCGCGCGAATGAGCAAACCGCACCACATCGCTATGGATGACGGCTGCCGCATCGCCTGCGATTATCAGCCGCGCGCTGGCGCACCGGTGCTGGTCCTCTCACCCTCGCTTGGTACGTCGATGGCGCTGTTCGATGCCCAGGTCGCGGCGCTGTCTGATCGCTATTCGATCCTGCGCTATGATCCGCGCGGACATGGCGGATCGGACGTGCCGGAGGGCAGCTATTCGCTGGACCGACTGGGGCGCGATGTTCTTGGTCTGATAGACGCACTGGAAATTGAGCGAGCACATTTTGCCGGGGTGTCGCTGGGCGGCATGACCGGGCAGTGGCTGGGATACCGCGCGCCCGAGCGCCTGCTTAGCCTGACCCTGGCCAACACCTCGGCCTATATGGGCCCGCCGTCGGGCTGGGCAGATCGGATCGCGGCAGTGCTGGACAAGGGCATGGAAGCGATGGTCGCCCCGGTGCTTGAACGCTGGTTCACCGCCGGGTTCCGCGCGGCATGCCCCACCGATGTTAGCAGGGTAGCGGCTATGCTGCTTTCAACCGCGCCGCAGGGCTATGCCGGATGCAGCGCTGCCATTCGCGACATGGACCTGCGCCCCACCGCGCCGCTGATTGCTGTACCTAGCTTGGTTATTGCTGGAAACCAGGATCCAGCGACACCGCCCGAACACGCCGAATTTCTGGTCTCGGCGATACCTGACGCCAGGCTGGTCTCGCTTGAGGCCGCGCACCTCAGCAATGTCGAACAGGCCGCGCTTTTCAATCGCACGCTGCGCGATTTTCTGGAGCGGCGATGACCCAACTGCGGCAGGACTTTCTCGATGGCATGAGCTTCGTTGCCGCGACAGTGAATGTCGTTGCCACCGATGGTCCAGCCGGGCGCGCCGGGGTTACAGTTTCGGCCATGTCGTCGGTGTCGGCGGATACCGACAAACCTGTCCTGCTGGTCTGCGTCAACGACAACAGCTCCGGTGCCGCGCCGATCATCGCCAACGGGGTTTTCACAGTGAACATCCTGCGGGACGATCAGGCCTTCGTCTCGGATACATTCGCCGGACGCTATGGCGACAAGGGGGAGGACAAATTCCTCTGTGCCAGATGGGAGCGCGGCGCGACTGGATCTCCGGTTTTACGCGGCGCGCTGGCCAGCTTCGACTGTCGGCTTGTGGAAGACCGCGTCGTCGGGCAGCATCATGTGTTGTTCGGTGAAGTGCAGCAGGTTCATTTGGCTGAACAGGGCCGGGCACTGGTCTATGCCAACCGGTCCTATTCGGCGGCATTCCGCTTGCCACCTGCCCCGAACCAGCGCGGCGAAGCGGCGGGGCAAAGCCTGTGCGTCGCCTGCCTTTCTAGTTTTGCTGCCGTGCATCTGCCGGGTCTGCTGGTCCGTCTGCGCGAGGCCCATCCCGAACTGCAGATCGAGGTGATCGAAGGCGACCAGGCGCAGGTCGCCCATTTCGTCGAAACAGGAACCGCGGCGCTGGGCCTTCTCTATGATCGTGCCGTACCCCCAACGCTGGAAGTCGAGCTCCTCACGCTCCAGCAGCCCTATGCGCTGTTCGCGGCCGATGACCCGCAGGCACAATCAGAAACGCTGAGCCTGAACCAACTTGCCGCCGATCCGCTCATCCTGCTCGATCAACCACTCAGCCGTGACTATGTGACCGGTATGTTCGGCGACTGTGGGCTTGAACCCAATGTGGTGATGCGCCCCTCTTCCATCGAACTGGTGCGCAGTCTGGTGGCCAACGGCCTGGGCTATTCCGTGCTGGTAACCCGGCCTGCGGGCGACCTGAGCTATGATGGCAAGCAGTTGGTAGTACGGCCCTTGTCCGGCAACCATGCGCCCATTTCGATCGCCTTGGCCCGCCCCAAGGATAGCCCGTTAACGCAAGAGGCAGCGGCCTTCACCGCCGCCTGCAGCGCTTATTTCGGTGCACTGCAACCATGCTGAGAATGTTTCAGCGCACGGGCATGTCGGCGCTGCAATTGCGGGTGATTGCGCTGTGTATCTGCATCAACATGCTCGATGGCTTCGACATTCTCGCCATGGCCTATACCGCGCCGGCTGTCGGGAAAGCCTGGGTGCTCTCGCCCGAGCGGCTGGGTTTGTTATTCAGCCTGGGACTGGGCGGGATGATGGCCGGATCACTCCTGATCGCACCGCTGGCCGATCGCTATGGCCGGCGCCCGGTCATTTTGGCTTGCCTGGCAATTGCCACCCTGTCGATGTGCGCGGCGGCTTTGTCGGCCGGGCTGGTAGCGCTTGGTGCTGCGCGGGTGGTGACCGGCCTGGCCATCGGAGCAATCCTGCCTTGCATCAACACCATGGTCGCCGAATATGCAGCGCCGCGCTCACGGGCCATGGCGGTCGCTCTGATGCAGGCGGGCTTTGCGATTGGCGCTTCGGCCGGCGGATTTCTGGCGGTTTGGCTGTTGGCCCAGTTCGGCTGGCCGGCGGTGTTTCTGGCCGGAGCCCTGTTGACACTGGCGCTGTTTCCCGCGGTCTTTCTCGGCATGCCTGAATCGCTGGCGTTTCTGGCCAGCCAACCGGAGCGAGAGGCTGAACATACTGCGCTGCTGGCGCGGTTGGGCGAGATTGCCGATGAAGCAAGGTGCCCGGCATCGCCTGGCCCCGCCAAGTCGGCGCGCACCGCGGCGTTGATCAAAGTTCGGACACCGCTGGCCTTGATCGCGGCGAGCTTCTTTGCCTGCGTCATGACCTTCTATTTCCTGACCAGCTGGATTCCCAAGATCCTGGCCGATGCCGGAACAGGCGAAGGAACAGCGGTTTCAGCGGGCGCTTTGCTGACTTCGGGCGGGATCATCGCGGCACTGGCGCTGGGCTGGCTGTCCTACCGGCGTTCGCTGATTCCGATTGTGGCTGTGGTGACTGTAGCCTCTGCTGCCTTGACGCTGGTCTTCGGACGCCTTCCGCCCGACGGTGCGATCTTGCTGCCGATGGCTTTCCTGCTCGGACTGGCGATCAATGCCACCCAGATCGGGATCTACGCCATGATCCCCGGCCTGTTCCCGACCGCGATCAGGGCCAGCGCAACCGGGATTGCGATTGGTGTGGGCCGGCTGGGTTCGGTGCTGGGTCCATGGCTGGCGGGTGGGCTGCTGGCAGCCGGCTGGTCTGTTGCAGCCCTATTTACTGCCATGGCCATGCCATATCTTGTGGCCGCAATGCTGATGCTGGGGCTGCGCCGCTGGGAGCGGCATTAGCATCCGCCGAAAATTGGCGGCGCATAGGCCCTAGCCAAGATCGAACAATCGCATTCTGCGCTTCGGTTATATGAAAGTGCCATGACCGCCATGTCCCACACCGCGATTCTTGTGCGCGCCTTTCCGCCTAGCCCAGGAAAGGTGCCTGTCGCGGTCAAGGATTGCCTCGACATGGCGGGCGAGGTGACCACCAGCGGATCGCGGGCGCTCGCCGGGGCAGAACCCGCCATTGAGGACGCCGAAGTTGTCAGACGCCTGACTGCGGCGGGCTGCGCCATCGCCGGGCGCGCCAACATGCACGAGCTGGCCTACGGGGTAACCGGGCTCAACAGCTGGACCGGAACGCCCATCAATCCCCGCTATCCGCAGCTTATGCCCGGCGGCTCGTCCAGCGGCTCGGCTGTGGCCGTAGCTGCGGGACTGGTCGATTTCGCGATCGGCACCGATACCGGCGGCTCGATCCGGGTTCCGGCTACTTGCTGCGCGGTCGTGGGGCTCAAACCCAGCTTTGGCCGGGTCAGCCGCAAGGGCGCTCATCCGGCGGTGAGCAGCCTTGATTGTGTCGGACCCTTTGCGCGCGATGTTGCCGCGATCGAACGCGCGATGGCGATCATTGCTCCTGATTGGAACCCAGTCGCGGCCAGTCCGACCGAGCCCCGCGTGGCATGGTTTTCGCCGGACGGCGAAGCCGCGATCCTGGCCCACGTCCGCGCCCAGGCGGCCGCATGCTTCTCGCTCGTGGATATCGATCTCCCCCTTTTCAATCAGGCCTCGGATGCTGGCCTGACCATCATCGGCCGTGAAACCTGGAATGCCTGCGGTCATTTGACCGAAACCGGGCTGGTCGGTCGCGATGTGCATGACCGCCTGCTGATGTCAGCCAAGATCACGGACGCGCAGCTCGCCGACGCCGAAGCGGTGCGCCAGTCATTCGCTGCTGCGGTCGACACTCTGCTTGAAATTTTCGACGCGATTGCGCTGCCGGCCATGACCCATTCCGTACCCAGCCTGCTGGAAATCGCCAGCACTGCTGCGCCCAAGCCGATCACCTTGGCCTGCCGACCGTTCAATCTCTCGGGCCATCCCGCGATTGCCTTGCCGGTCGGCGAGGTCGATGGCCGACCCGTTTCCCTGCAGCTGGTCGGGCGACGCGGAGAGGATGAGAAGCTCTGCGCGCTTGCGCGGCAAGTGCCGATTTTCAGCAAAGGAGAAGCGTAATGGACGTTGCTCAATCGAGATCGGCCGAGCCCTTCGCGATCGCGCCGATGCTGGCCGAGATCCGCCAGCGCCGCCGTGAACTCCACAAGCTAGGGCATATCCCGCAGGACCTGGTCGCACAGTTTCAGGCGCTGGGGATCTATCGCGCATTCGTTCCCGAGCAGTTCGGCGGCGGCGGAATGGATGCCGCGACCTTTCTTCGGCTGATCGAGACGATCTCGGCCGCAGACGGATCGGCCGGCTGGGTGGCAAGCTTTGGCTTTGCCACCAAGTACCTCTCGTCATTGCCGGCGAACACTTTGGCAGAGATCTACGGCGAGAGTCCCGACGTGGTATTTGCCGGTGCAGTGTTCCCGCCGCAGACTGCCATCGCCGAAAGCGGTGGATATCGGGTCAAGGGTCGCTGGGGTTTCGGCTCAGGTTCGATGGGGGCCTCGCTGATCGGGGTCGGCATCAAGACCGAAGGAGAAGGCGGCGGCCTGCCCCGAATGGCAGTGATGCCGCGCGACAAGGTCAAGATCGAGGAAAACTGGGACGTCATGGGCATGTTTGCCACCGGCAGCCACGATCTGGTTGTCGATGATGTGCTGGTTCCCGAACATTACACCCTGATCCGTGGGGCCCCGCCGTCGATCGATACACCCGCCTATCGTTACCCAACCATGGCCATGGCCGCGCAGGTTCTGGCCATTGTCGGCGCTGGCGTTGCGCGCGAGGCAATCGACGAACTGATCCGCATGGGGACCAAACAGTCGATCACCGGTGCTCCGTTGATGGCGGAGCGGCCCGGCGTGCAGATCGCGCTGGCCCAGATGGAAGCCCAGCTCTGCTCTGCGCGGGCCTGGTTCTACGAGGAGACCGAACGGGTCTGGGCCTTGGCTGCCAGCGGCGCAGAGATAACCAAGCTCGATGCCGCGCGACTGCGGCTTGTGTCCACGCATATCGCCAAGACCGGCGCCGATGTCACCCGCCGGGCGTTCGAGATGTCGGGCACGACTGGTATTTTCAATGCGCACCCACTCTCGCGTCTGCTGATGGACGCGCTGGTCGTGGCGCAGCATGCCTTCATGAACGACGGTACCTGGCAATCGGGCGGCGCGGCGCTGCTCGGGCTGAACACGCCGCCGGGCTACCCATGAGAGGAATGAGAACATGACCGAGACCAAGAAAATCAAGGCGCTGTTTTGCGGTGCTGTGCTGCAAGGCTTTTTCGACCTGCCGAGCAGCGAGATCATGGGTGTGCTAAAGGCCACCGGCGGGATGATCCGCACCATCCGCGAGATGGACGGCGTCGAAGTAATCGGCACGATGGACGATGACGAGACCATGGTCGGCACCTCGCCCAATGGCTGGCCCTGGACCTTCTACATCCTTGCTGATGTCGATAGTCGCGACAAGGCGGTTGAGGTCTGCAACCTGTTTCGCACGACCACGGTAGGCGAATACCGCCTGTGGAAGTACATGCGGGTCGAGGCGCGGCTCGGCCGCGAACTGGTGATGCCCGAATGAGCGATGCGGCGCTCCTTGCACGCGTCGAGGCGCTGGAAGGCGAGCGGGCAATCCGCCAGCTGGTCGCGCGCTATTTCCGGATCTGCGACGATCTGGGGCCGGACACGCCGTTTGCCGAGCTGGGCGAACTGTTCACCCCGAATGCGATATGGGAGGGCAAGGGACGCTACGCCAAGGCTTTCGGACGCTATGACGGGCGCGAGGCCATTGTGGAGATGATCCGCTCCTATTGCCTGCCCAAGCCCCACTTCGCGATGACCGCGCACTTCCTGACCGCCGAGAACATCAGCCTTCACGGAGCCGAAGGCACTGGCGAATGGATGATGCTGCAGACCAGCGACTATAACGATGGCCGCGCGGATCTGCGCAGCGCGCACCTGACAATCCAATGCCAGAATGACGGCGGAATCTGGCGGATAAGCCATTTCCGCACGCTCAACCTGTTTTCACGCCGTGTCGAGCGATGGAGCGACGTGGCCGAGATACCCGTTCCCCAACCCAGTCAGACGGACCCCCCAGCATGACCCGCGACTATTCGGCACTGGTCAAGGACGACCGTGTTCACACCGCGCTTTACACTGATCCCGCGATCTTCGAGGATGAGATCGACCGGATCTTCAACACGACCTGGGTGTGGGTGGCGCACGACAGCGAACTGCCGAACAAGAACGACTGGATCACGACCCATGTCGGGCGTCAGCCAGTTATCGTCAATCGCGACAAGGCGGGCACGGTCCGCGTCATGCTCAATCGCTGCCGCCACCGCGGGGCGACAATCTGCGAGGCCAAGAAGGGCAATGCCCCGGGCTTTGTCTGTCCCTATCACGCCTGGACCTACGGCACCGATGGTACGCTCAAAGGGCTACCCTTGCCCAAGGGCTACAAGGACTTCGACAAAGGCGACTACACCTTGGTCAACCTGCGGGCCGAGAGCTATCGCGGCTTGATCTTCGCGACTTTCAATCAGGATGCCCCCCCGCTTGAAGAATTCCTCGGTCGGGCTCGTCCGTGGATCGACCTGTTCCTCAAGCAAGGCGGCGGTTATCCAGTGAAGGTGCTGGGCGAGCACAAGTTCACCTTCCCTGGAAACTGGAAGATCCAGCTCGAAAACACCACTGATGCCTACCACTTCCCGATCGTGCACAAGAGCTTCCTCTCCAGCCTCGATGGCGACACTGGCGAGTTGTTCTCGTTCATGGACGCGGGCGGCTATGTCGAAGATCTGGGTAATGGCCACTCGGTCATGGTGATGATCCCCGAACTGGTCGATCTTGAGGAAAACCTGGACGAGCCGATCCCCGAACGCTTTGCCGAACTGGCCGATGAACTTCGCGCCGAGCACAGCGAGGACGAAGTCCGGCGAATTGTGCGCGCGGTCACGGGATCGGGTTTCAACGTCAACCTGTTCCCGAATCTGGCCTGTTCGATGGCCTTCTTCCGCGTGCTGCGGCCACTCTCGGTCGAAGAGACCGAGGTCCGGCACATCGCGATCGGGATGGACGGTGGGCCAGCTGCCGCCAACCGTGCGCGGCTGCGGCTGCATGAGCATTTTCAGGGGCCGATGGGCTTTGGCACGCCCGACGATGCCGAGGCCTGGGAACGGGTTCAACGCGGTTCGCAAGCGGGCGAGGATTCGGTCTGGATCATGCTCAATCGCGGCGAGGACAAGACCGAGAGCAATGCTGGCGACGTTACCGCCGAAACCGGGATGCGCGCGGCCTATCAGATGTGGAAGAGGATGATGACCGCATGAGCACGCTTGTTGCCACTCGCGATCTGGCGCTCGCCGCCGAGTTCATTGCGCTCGAAGCCGACCTGCTCGACACCCGCGACTATGCCGCCTGGCTGGCGCTATGGGTGCCCGAGGGCAAGTATGTCGTTCCGGTCAACCCCGACGAGACCAATTTTGAGGACACGCTCAACTACGCCTATGACGATGCCGCCATGCGCAGCATGCGCGTGCGCCGCCTGACAAGTGGGGAATCGATGTCGGCCGCCCATGCCGCTCGCACTCTGCGCTCTGTCTCGCGCTTCCGTCTGCTCGGGCATACCGAGCAGGGCGAATTGCAGGTGCGGAGCGCCCAGCAGCTGATTGAGTACAAGTTCGATCGCCACCGGACTTATGTCGCCAATGTCGAATGGGTGTTGCGACGCGAGGGCGAGAGCTTTCGGATTGTGCGAAAGGTGGTGCGGTTGCTCAACGGCGGTGACGCACTCGCCGGAATCACGTTCCTGCCATGACGGTGCCAGCCCATCATAATGTCACCCTGGTCACCGGCGGGACTGGCGGACTTGGCAAGGTGATCTGCCGCCGCCTGCTGGCCGAAGGCTTCCGTGTCGCAATGAGCGATGTCGATGCGGCCGCATTGGCCGCGGCTGCGCAGGAGCTGGCGCACCCCGACATGATCACCTGTCAGCTCGATGTCACCCGGCCAGCGGACTTTGAGCGTGCGCTTGACCAGATCGACGAGCGATGGGGCGGGATCGGCGTGCTGGTCAACAACGCTGCCCTCACGCGCACCACGCCGCTCTTCGAGATCTCGCCCGAGGAGTTCGACGCGGTGACCGCCGTTGCGCTGAAGGGCACCTTTATCGGCTGTCAGGCAGCAGGCAAGCGGATGCGCGATGCCGGCTATGGCCGGATCATCAACATGGCCTCGCTGGCCGGGCAAAACGGTGGGGCCGCTACCGGCGCGCACTATGCCGCGGCAAAGGGCGGGATCATCACCCTGACCAAAGTCTTCGCGCGCGATCTTGCGGCGCACGGGGTCACCGTAAACGCGATATCGCCGGGACCACTCGATCTCGATTCGGTTCGCCAGCTGCTTCCAGCCGATAAACTTGCGGCGGTGGTCAAGACAGTGCCAGTCGGCACCCTGGGCGACCCCGACTACATTGCAAAGCTTGTTGCCTTGCTTGCTCATCCAGGGGCCGTGTCTGCAACAGGTTCGACCTACGATGTGAATGGCGGTCTCTTCATGCGGTAATTTCAGCATTGATTTGGTCGAATTGGACTAGTGCTGCATGATCAGGAAGGCGCAGCCTACGATATTTGCCGAGACAGTTCATTTCCTGCTGGGCTGCTTCGTTACATCAGATGGATCCGGGGGCGCGCAAGGGGGCACTTAGTGCGCCAATGTTGCCAAGAAGATCTCTGGAACAATCGATTAGACCTAGTAATCGAATCCCTCCGTCTCCGCCAGAGCTAGCCCTCTGCTCACCACTCCAGAGGGGCATCCGCCAGGCTGATTGATCAGGGCGCCTGCTTGATCAGGAGCGGACGAGCCGGCCAGGCCTTGCCCCGGTATCGCTGTCGTTTTCCCGGATCATCACGCCGTTGCAGAAGGTCGCCCGGTAGCCGGTTACCGGCTGCATTATCCGAGTGCCGCCGGCGGGCAGGTCACGGAAGGCTACTGGCGGAGCGGCGTTCAGCCGGTCATAGTCGATCACGTTGATATCCGCGCGCTTGCCGACCTGCAGCGAACCGCGATCGCCGAAACCATAGAGCGCGGCGTTGCGGGCAGTCTGCTTGTGGACGAGGAACTCAATCGGGATCCGCTCACCCTTGGCCCGGTCACGTGTCCAGTAGCTGAGCTGGGTTGTGGGCATGGTCGCATCGCAGATCAGGGTTACGTGCGCGCCGGCGTCGCTCAGGCCAGTCACCGTTTCAGGATGCCGCAACATCTCGCCAATCACCGCGAGGCTTTCAGGCAGGTTTTTGCGGCTGAACGAGGCGAAGTGTGTACCATCCCCGGCGACCGTGAAGTCATAGAGATAGTCGAGTGGCTCCTGACCGGCCTGGCCGGCAAGGTGACCGATCGAGCATTCGGGACCAGCCTCGAGGTTGATCGGATCGGCAATCGGGTACAGCAGCGCGGCATTGGCGCGAAACACGCCGGCCAAGTGCTCCATCGATCCGGGCGCTTCGTGCGGGATCGACTTTTCCGACATGATTGCGGCCTTGATTTCGGGCACCCGCATCGCTGCGGCCCGTTCTGCCACCGGCAGCGCGGCCAGCTTGTCCAGATAGGTCGGGGTTCGCATGAACGCATGATAGGAACTGAGGCCGTGGAGGTACCCGATGATCCGCGAGGGAACCTGCGGGTAAAGCTGCGCGCCTGCGCGATTGGCATCAGCCGACCATGCGAGGATGTCACGCCACAGTTCGGGGTAGTAGTCGCGCGTCTCGACCAGGGTGAAAGTCAGCGGCCGCCCGCTGGTTTCCGAGCACTTTCGCAGCAGTTCGAACTCACCTTGGGGCGTGTTGCGCTCTCCGCCCAGAGCGGCCAGCTCGCCAACGGCACCTGCCGGGATTGCCTCGATCACGCCTTTGCCAAGCTTGCGAAAGCGGCGGGCGATTTCCAGCAATTCGTCTTCGGCGGCGAAGGTGCCGGGAACCGGCTCACCCCACAGCGCGCGGTGGCCGATCGTGCGCGAGGTAGAAAAGCCGACAGCGCCTGCCGCAATCGCCTGTTCGACCAGATCAGCAATCGTGCCGATTTCTTCGGCAGTGGCATCGGCATTGGTCCGACCGCGCTCTCCCATCGCGTAATAGCGGACCGCGCCATGCGCGATCTGCGCGGCGACATCGATCGCATATTCGCGCGAGGCGATGTAATCGAGATATTCCGGAAAGCTCTCCCACCGGCCCCATTCGATCCCTTCGTAAAGCGCCGTTCCGGGGATGTCCTCCACCCCTTCCATCAGCTCGATCAGCGCCTGTTCCTGCCCCGGCCTGACCGGCGCAAAGCCGACCCCGCAGTTGCCCATCACAACCGTGGTCGTGCCATTGTGTGAAGACGGCGCCAGCTCGCTGTCCCAGCTGATCTGGCCGTCGTAATGGGTATGCACGTCGATCCACCCGGGGGTGATGATGGCACCCTGTGCGCCAATCTCGTGGCGGGCCACGCCCGCTACCTTAGGTCCGATGTCCTGGATGATACCGTCGCTGAAGGCGATATCGCCGACATACGGCTGCCCGCCCAGTCCGTCGTAGATCCTGCCCTGGCGAATGATCGTATCGTACATCGGTGCGGCCTCAGCTTGGAGAGTCCGCTTGATAGGCCGATCCGGACTGCGCCCAATTAGCCGTTTTGACAGCGCGGCGAAGTCGCCCGGCAGTCTATCCGCGGGAAAGCCCCGCCAGGTAACGCACCGCCAGGCCATAGCCGGCGATCCCTAGGCCAGAGATCACGCCGGTGACCGCCGCCGTCATGATCGTGTCCTTGCGCCAAGCTTCGTCGCGGCGGTGGATGTTGCTGATGTGCACCTCTACCACCGGGCATTCGACCATCTTGAGCGCATCGAGCACCGGATAGGCGGCATAGGAAAAGGCCGCCGGGTTGATCACCATGCCGGCGAGGCCTGTGCGGCCCTGCTGGATCCAGTCGACCATTTCATGTTCGGCATTGGTCTGGCGGAAATCAAGCGCAAGGCCAGCCGCCTCCGCCTCGGTGCGGCACAGCGCCTCGATATCGGCGAGTGTCGCGCGGCCATAGACCTCTGGCTCGCGCGTGCCGAGCAGGTTGAGGTTGGGTCCGTTGAGGACGAGGATCGTTCCGGCCATTGCGCGCCAAGCTCCCTGTTGTGCCTGCGGCCATATCGCAATCCCCGTCCCACGCAAACCCGCCCCTGCTCATTATCGGCTTGCTTTATATAAGTGTGCTTATTATATTCCCTGCATGACTCCATCGGTTGCCTATCTCCTAAGCGATTCGGCGCGCCTCTTGCGCCGCGCATTTGACCTGCGGGTTCGCGCCAAGGGCGTGACCGGCCCGCAAGCGCGGCTGCTGCTGGTCCTGGGCCTGCACGAAGGGCAGAACCAGGGCTTCTATGCCGAACAGCTCGATGTCGAAGCGATCACGCTGGGGCGGATGCTGGACCGGATGGAGGAAGCCGGCCTGATCGAACGCCGCCGCGACCCGGCTGACCGGCGCGCCTGGCGGGTGCACCTGACCGCAGCCGGGCAGGATCTGCTCCCGCACCTGCGCGAGGATATTGCCCCGATGGTCGAGGCCATGCTGGCCGGCGTGACAGCGGCCGATCGCGACCGGCTGGCCGCATTGCTCGAGCAGGTCCGGGCCAATCTCAACACAATCCTTGAACCGGAGCTTGCCGTCCATGGCTGAAGCCGATCCCGCCCGGCTGGACGCCACCGAAGCCCGGCCGCTGCACCGTGCCCGTAACTGGCCGCGCCTGATCCTGATGCTGGCGGTGCCGCTGCTCGTGGTGATCGGCGGGGCGATCTACTGGTACAGTCTGCAGGGCAAGGTCTCGACCGACAATGCCTATGTGAAGCTCGACAAGGTCTCGGTCAGCGCGGAAATCGGCGGCAAGATCATCGAAGTGGCGGTGCGTGAGGACCAGACCGTCAAGGCTGGCGACCTGCTGTTCCGGATCGATCCCGAACCCTACCAGCTGCAGATGCGCCAGGCCGATGCCAGCATTGCCGCCGCTCAGGCAAATGTGGTCGCGCTGGCCAATGCCTCGGCCATGTCCGGCGCGGACATGACCGCGGCGCGGGAGAACATTGCCTTCGCCAAGTCCAACCTGGTCCGCCAGCAGGCGCTGTGGAACCGCGGCTTTACCACCAAGGCCGCGCTCGACGCCGCGCAGCACCAGGTCGCCAGCGCCGAGGCTCAGCTTGACCTAGCCGTGGCCAAGCAACGCGAGGCAAGCGCCAAGCTTTCAACCGGCGACCAGGTGCCCGGGATCAACCCACAGGTTGCCGCCGGACAGGCCCAGCGCGCGCTCGCCGAACTCAACCTGCGCCGCACCGAAGTGCGTGCCCCAATCAGCGGAACCATCGCCCAGGCCGACCGGCTGCTGGTAGGCCAGGAAGCGATTTCCGGCCTGCCGCTGCTGACCCTGGTGGCGCGCGAAGGCAGCTATGTCGAAGCCAATTTCAAGGAAACCGACCTCGCCGAAATGAAGGTCGGCCAGCGCGCCGAGCTGCGCTTCGATGCCTATCCCGGCGTCAAGCTGAAGGGCCATGTCGCTGCGATCGGCGCAGGCACCGGCAGCGAATTCTCGGTCCTGCCGGCGCAGAACGCCACCGGCAACTGGGTGAAGGTGACCCAGCGCGTGCCAGTGCGGATCGTGCTGGATGAAGCGAGCCCGCGGCCGCTGATTGCCGGCCTGTCCAGCAAGGTCACGGTCTACACCGCCGAAGGGCGCTAGGGACTTGGCCAGCCGCGCCGCCCCTGCTTCCGCGCGCTTTCCCCAGCCAGCCGGGCCCGACGTAGCCATGCTGCCGGTCGATAACCCGACCCTGCTGACAGTCGGGATCATGCTGGCCTCGCTGCTGCAGATCCTTGACAGCACGATTGCCAATGTCGCCATCCCGCACATGCAGTCAGCATTGGGCGCGACGCCCGATACGATCACCTGGGCGCTGACCAGCTATATCGTCGCCACGGCCGTCGCCATGCCGATGACCGGCTGGCTGTCCGACCGGGTCGGCTCGCGCAACCTGTTCATCTGGTCGGTGGCGGGCTTCATCCTGTCCTCGATGCTCTGCGGCATGTCGCAGAACCTGACACAGATGGTGCTGTTCCGGGCACTGCAGGGCGCGACCGGTGCCTTCATCAGTCCGCTCAGCCAGGCGGCAATGATCGATACCAACAAGCCTTCGCGCCAGCCGCAAATGATGGCGCTGTGGGGCATGGGGATCATGGTCGGTCCGATCCTGGGTCCGTTCCTGGGCGGCTGGCTGACCGAGAATGCCAACTGGCGCTGGGTCTTCTACGTCAACGTGCCGCTGGGTGCTGTTTCGCTAGCGATTCTGCTGGCCGGACTGCCTTCGCGCGAGCGGATCCGGCGCCGATTTGACCTGGCGGGCTTTGCCTTGCTCGCGATCTGCCTGACCGCGATCCAGATGCTGCTCGATCGCGGCAATCATGTCGACTGGTTCGATTCGGCCGAAAGCTGGATTTACCTGGCAGTCGCGGTCTCGACCGGCTGGATGGCACTGGTGCATTTCGCCACCTCCGCGCAGCCGCTGTTCGACCGGGGCCTGTTCGCCAATTCGAACTTCGTGGTCGCGATGATGATCAGCGTGGTGATCGGCGTGGTGATGTTCGCCACCATGGCGCTGCTTCCGCCGATGTTGCAGCACCTGTTCGGCTATACCGTGATCGATACCGGCGAAGCGCTGGTGCCGCGCGGGATCGGGACGATGATCTCGATGCAGTTGGCTGGCTGGCTGGTGCGGCGCGGGGTCGATCCGCGAATCATGATCACGCTGGGTTTCAGCATCGCCGCCTGGTCGCTGTGGGACATGGCTGGCTGGTCGCTGGCGGTTGACCGTGAGGCGATCATGCTGGCGGGGCTAGTCCAGGGGATTGGCATGGGCATGGTCTTCATCCCGATGAACTCGGTCGCCTTTGCTACGCTTTCGCCGCAGCTGCGCACTGATGGAGCAAGCCTGCTCAACCTGTGCCGCTCGATCGGTTCGTCGATCGGGATTGCCGTGACCACGGCCTTTGCCGCCCGCTCGATCCAGGTCAGCCACGCAGACCTGGCGGGGCATGTCACTGCCTCGGCCAGTTCGATGATCGATGTTTCGGCGACCGAGCGCTTCCAGACGGCAGGCGAAACCGCGCTGCGGATGGTCGATGCCGAGGTTAACCGCCAGGCGGCGATGATCGCCTATGTCAACGACTTCTGGCTGATGATGTGGCTGGCGCTGGCTGCCGTACCGCTGGCACTGCTGCTGCGGCGCCAGACTACCGTTCCACGCTTCTAGGCGGCGGGTTTCTTGCGCTGCAGCCCCGAGCGCTTGCACGAGGCGACCAGCTCACCGCGCTGATTGAAGGCCTGGTGCAGGAAGGTGACGATCCCGGCGTCGGGCCGCGATTTCGATTCGCGCAGCTCCAGCACCTCGGTCACGATGTTGAGGGTATCGCCGATGAACACGGGCTTTGGAAACCGCACCTCGTCCCAGCCGAGGTTGGCCACTGCCGTCCCCAAGGTCGTGTCCCCCACGCTGACGCCCACCATCAGGCTGAGGGTGAAGCACGAATTGACCAGCACCTGGCCATATTCGCTGCCCTTCATGTATTCGGCATCAAGGTGCAGCTGCGCCGGATTGTGCGACAGCGTGGTGAAGAGGATATTGTCCGTCTCGGTCACCGTGCGGCGGATCGCGTGATCGAACCGCTGGCCCAATGACAGTTCGTCAAACCAGACTCCGGGCATCGCTCTCTCCCTAACTGCGGAACACGACCGTGCGGCTGCCGTTCAGCAGCACGCGGTCTTCAAGGTGCAGGCGAACCGCCTCGGCCAGCACGCGCCGCTCGATGTCGCGGCCCTTGCGGACGAGGTCGTCCGGCGCATCGGCATGGCTGATCGGTTCGACATCCTGGTGGATGATCGGGCCCTCATCGAGATCGGCGGTGACGTAATGCGCCGTCGCCCCGATCATCTTGACCCCGCGGGCATGAGCCTGGTGATAGGGCTTGGCACCCTTGAAGCCCGGCAGGAACGAGTGGTGGATGTTGATGCAGCGCCCCGCGAGGTCCGCCGAAAATTCATCCGAGAGGACCTGCATATAGCGCGCCAGCACCACCAGCTCCGCCCCGGTCTCTGCGATCAGGGCGCGCAGCGCGGCTTCCTGCTGCGGCTTGGTTTCGGGGGTGACCGGCAGATGATGGTAGGGCAAATCATCGGGCAGACTGACAGACAGCGCCGCGCGCGGATGGTTGCCGGCGATCGCCACGATGTCCATCGCCAGCTCGCCCAACCGCTGGCGGTAAAGCAGGTCAGCCAGGCAATGATCGAACTTGCTGACCAGGATCAGCACCCGCCGCCGGGCGCTTGCCGCCCGCAGCGTCCAGCGCATCCCCAGCTCTTCACCCAGCCGCGCCAGAGCGGCGCGAAAGCTGTCGATCGAGGACGCGCCCGGCGCAAAGGCCACCCGCATGAAAAACTCGCCATCCGCGAGGTCGTTGAATTGCTGCGCTTCCAGGATGTTGCCGCCCGCTTCGAACAGCAGGCCCGTGACGCGCGCGGTGATGCCGGGGCGGTCAGAGCAGGAAAGGGTCAGGATCAGACGGTCTGGCATGGCTACGCTCTTGGCGGATGAGTTTCACTTTGCCAACACCGGGCAATGCGCTTCTTCTTTTATGGCACGCTTCAGGCAGGCAACAGCAATCCGGCGATTGCCGCGATCCATCGCCGGCTGATTGCAGAGGGGTCGGCCTGCATTTCCGGCCAGATTGTTGCTGTGCCCGACAATGATGGTTGGTTCCCAGCGCTGATCCCCGGAGAGGGCGAAGTTCATGGCTAGGTCTATGCCGCCGGTCCCGATTTCACGGCCGAGGACCTCGCTACCTTGGACCGCTATGAGGAATTTGATCCCGCTGCGCCGGAGACATCCTGGTACCTGCGCGAGACGCTGACCCTTACCAATGGCAAGCCCGTCAGCGTCTATCGCATGAACGGCGCGCCGCCCGATGGGGCCGTGCCGATCCCCGGCGGGGACTTCCGCGCCTGGCTGATGGCGCAGAACCTGCCGGAGTTCAGCGGGCGTGGCGAAGCTTAGGACTTGCCTTCCGGGCGATTCCTGCTTAGGGGCGCCCCCTTCATTGACACGGATTCGATGACCTGCCTGGCTAACAAGGGCTGCCATGGCCGGTTGGACGTGTCTCGAACAAGGAGACGAAAATGCCCAAGCTCAAGACGAAGAGCGGCGTCAAGAAGCGCTTCAAGCTGACCGCCACCGGCAAGATCAAGCACGGTGCAGTTGGCAAGCGGCACCGTTTGATCAGCCACAACGCCAAGTACATCCGCCAGCATCGCCGCACCGACACGATCTCTGACGCAGATGCGAAGACGATCAAGAAGTGGGCGCCCTACGGGCTGAACTGAGGAGTACGGATAGATGGCACGTGTCAAAAGGGGTGTAACCACCCGCGCCAAGCATAAGCGGCTTCTCGAACAGGCAGCGGGCTACCGCGGCCGCCGCAAGAACACCATTCGCGTTGCGCGTCAGGCGGTCGAAAAGGCTGGCCAGTACGCCTATCGCGACCGCAAGGTGAAGAAGCGGACCTTCCGCGCCCTGTGGATCCAGCGCATCAACGCTGCGGTTCGCGCCGAAGGCCTGACCTATTCGCAGTTCATCCACGGCACCAAGCTGGCTGGGATCGAACTGGACCGCAAGGCAATGGCCGACCTGGCGATGAACGAAGGCGGCGTCTTCGCTGCTGTCATCGCCAAGGCCAAGGCTGCCCTGCCGGCCTAAGCCGCAGGCACCACAGCCAAGCGCAAGGGGCGCGGACGGGAAACCGTCCGCGCCCTTTTCGTATCGGATTGGGCCGATCGCGCTGAAATGCTTGCGGGTGCGGAGCGGCAATGCAAGTATCACCCCGATCCCGGAAGCGACCGCGGGACACAGGGGTGTTAGCATTACGATGACCAGCCAGCGAATTGGCGATGCGGTGCGTGTCCGCTTCTTCATGCCCTCGCCGGCATTGGCCCCCTATATCACCACATATTACCTGACCGAGGTCGATATCGCCCCGGATGCCCGGATCGAGGATTGGCTCCATCCGGAATGGGCCAATCTGCGCTTTGGCCGCAACGAGACCTGGGAAGCCGGGATCGGTACCGAACCGCTGCGCCGCATGCCGCACTTCATTGCCACCGGGCCGACCCGCCTGGCTGCCCGGTTCCGTACCGGGCCGATGCGCAGCTGGGGGATTGGACTGATGCCACTGGGGTGGGCGCGCCTGATCGGCGTCGCTGCCGTCAACCTGGCCGACCGGACCTGCAATGGCGCGGCCACCCCCGCCTATGCCCATTTCGCACCACTGCTCGACACGATCTTTGCCGGACCACCCGATCCGGCGGCCGAGGCGCAGCGGATCGATGCCTTCCTGCTGGCCATGCTGGAACAGCGCCCGCCGGCCGAGGACGAGGTTCGGATCAAGGCTGCCCACCGCGCGCTGGTCGATCTCGATACCGGTACAGTCAGCGACCTGGCCGAGCGGATCGGCCTCTCGCCGCGTTCGCTCGAACGGCTCTCGCTGCGGGCCTTCGGGTTTTCGCCCAAGCTGCTGCTGCGCCGCCAGCGCTTCCTGCGCAGTCTGGCCCAGTTCATGCTCGACCCCTCGCTCTCATGGATCAAGACGCTTGATTGCCAATATGTCGATCAGGCCCATTTCGTGCGGGACTTCAAACGCTTCATGACCATGAGTCCCAGCACTTATGCCGCGCTGGAGCACCCGGTGTTAGGCGCTGCGGCGCAAGCCCGTGCCGCCGCTGCCGGTGCGGCAGTTCAGGTTCTACACCGCCCTGATGCCTGACGCTCAGCCCACCAATGTTGCCATCAAGGTCCGGTTCCACGCGCCGCCGCCATCGTTGCAGCGGTGCTTCACCACCTTTTACCTGACCGAGATCGAAGTTCCGCCAGGCGAGCAAGTCACCGATGCCTTGCAGCCAGAATGGGCCAATCTGCGGTTCTTTTCGGGCGAGCGGCCCTGTTCCTGGATCGACGGCGGAGACCGGGTCGAAGACGCCCGCTTCGTCGCCACCGGCCCCAGTACCCGCGCCACCAACTTTCGCCTGGGGCCAACCCGCTTCTGGGGCATCGGCCTGATGCCGCTGGGCTGGGCGCGGTTCATCGGCCTTCCTGCTGCCGATCATGCCAACCTGATCGCCGATGGCGACCGCCACGCCAGTTTCGCGCGCTTCCTGCCGCTGGCCGAAAGCCTCACGCTGCGTCCGGAGGATGAGGCCGAGGAACTCGCCCGGATCATCGCCTTCTTTGAAGCCATCCCGCCGATCGACCCGGACGAGGAAGCACGGATCCTGGGAATCCACGCCGCACTGGTCGATCCTGAGATCAGCACTGTCGCCGAGATGGTCGAGCTCGCCGCCATCGGCCAGCGCACGGTCGAGCGGCTTTGCCTGCGCCACTTCGGCTTTCCGCCCAAGCTGCTGCTGCGCCGCCAGCGCTTCATGCGCAGTCTGGCCCAGTTCATGCTCGACCGCTCGCTCAAGTGGATTGGCGCGATCGATCACCATTACCATGACCAGGCCCAGTTCGTGCGCGACTTCCGCGAGTTCATGGGGATGAGCCCGCGCCAGTATGCAGCAATGCCGCACCCCGTCCTGGAACGCTTCATGTACGAGCGGGCGCGGGTTCACGGCGCGGCAGCGCAAACGCTCGATGTTCCGGCCGGAGCAACCACGCCGGTCAAATAGCAGATTCGGTTTTGACCCTGCCTGCAAGGCCGCTAAAGGCGCCATTCCAAGCAAAGGACAGGGCCAAACCAGTGGATTACGCAAGCACCCGTGAAGAGGCGCTGGCACGCATTGCCGCCGCGCAGGATCTCGACGCGCTGGAGGCCTTGCGGATCGAGTTTCTGGGCAAGCAGGGTTCGATCTCGGGCTTGCTCAAGACCCTGGGCGCGATGTCGCCCGAAGACCGTCAGACCGTCGGTCCGCAGATCCATGCCCTGCGCGAAGGCGTGACCGAAGCGCTCGCTGCCCGCAAGGCTGGCCTTGAAGCGGCCGTCCTTGAAGCGCGCCTTGCCAGCGAAACCGTCGATCTGACCCTGCCCGCCCCCGACGCCCCGCGCGGCTCGGTCCATCCGGTCAGCCAGGTGATGGACGAACTGGCTGAGATCTTCGCCGACCTTGGCTTTGCCGTCGCGACCGGTCCCGAGATCGAGGATGACTGGCACAATTTCACCGCGCTCAACATCCCGGAAAGCCATCCGGCCCGCGCGATGCACGATACCTTCTATTTCCCGGACAAGGATGCCGAAGGCCGCGCCATGCTGCTGCGCACCCACACCAGCCCGGTGCAGATCCGCGCGATGATCGAGCAAGGCGCGCCGATCCGGATCATCGCGCCGGGCCGCGTGTACCGCTCGGATAGCGATGCCACCCACACCCCGATGTTCCACCAGGTCGAAGGCATGGTGATCGACCGGGGCATTCACCTCGGCCACCTCAAGTGGACGCTCGAGACCTTCCTGAAGGCCTTTTTCGAGCGCGACGACATCGTCCTGCGCCTGCGCCCCAGCTACTTCCCCTTCACCGAACCCTCGGTCGAGGTCGACGTCGGCTTCGCCCTGGTGGGCGGCAAGCGCGTGCTGGGCGGTTCGGGCGATGCGCCGGGTCACGGCTGGATGGAACTGCTCGGCAGCGGGATGATGAACCGCAAGGTGATTGCCGCTGGTGGGCTCGATCCGGACGAGTGGCAGGGCTTTGCCTTCGGTGTCGGCGTCGATCGCCTCGCCATGCTGAAATACGGCATGGATGATCTGCGCGCCTTCTTCGATGGCGATGCCCGCTGGCTGTCGCACTATGGCTTCAACCCCAACGACGTCCCGACCCTGTCGGGCGGCGTCGGCACTGCGGCTTAAGGAGGGCGGCACGATGAAGTTCTCGCTTTCCTGGCTCAAGGACCATCTCGATACCACGGCTTCGGTCGAGGAAATCTCGGCCAAGCTCAATGCCGTGGGGCTGGAAGTGGAAGGGATCGAGAATCCCGCCACCAAGCTCGCCGGGTTCAAGGTCGCCAAGGTGCTGACCGCCGAGCGTCACCCCAATGCCGACAAGCTGCAGGTGCTGACGGTCGACACCGGTGATGGCCAGCCGCTACAGGTCGTCTGCGGCGCGCCCAATGCCCGTGCCGGCCTGGTCGGCGTGCTCGGCCTGCCGGGGGCAGTGGTTCCCGCCGGCGGGTTCGAGCTCAAGAAGAGCGCGATCCGCGGCGTTGAGAGCAACGGCATGATGTGCTCGACGCGCGAACTGGAATTGGGCGACGATCACGACGGGATCATCGAACTGCCGGCCGATGCGCCGGTCGGCACGGCCTTTGCCGATTATCACGGCACCGATCCGGTATTTGACGTGGCGATCACGCCCAACCGCCCGGACTGCATGGGCGTCTATGGCATTGCCCGCGATCTGGCGGCGGCCGGCCTCGGCACGCTGAAGCCGATTGCGGTCCAAGCCGTGCCCGGCAGCTTCCCCTGCCCGCTGCCGATCCGCACCGACGATCCCGAAGGCTGCCCGGCCTTCTTCGGCCGCGCGATCCGCGGCGTGAAGAACGGCGCCTCGCCGCAGTGGCTGCAGGACCGCCTGCTGAGTGCTGGCCAGCGCCCGATCTCGGCGCTGGTCGACATCACCAATTACGTCATGCTGGCCTACGGCCGCCCGGCCCACGCCTATGACCTGGCCAAGCTCAGCGGCGCGATCTTCGCCCGCCGCGCGGTGGACGGGGAAACCGTACTGGCGCTCAACGGCAAGGAATACACGCTGACCTCAGCCATGACCGTAATTGCCGACGATGCGGGCGTGCACGACATCGCCGGGATCATGGGCGGTGAGCATTCGGGCTGTTCGGACGAAACGACCGACGTGCTGCTCGAAGTGGCCTACTTTGATCCGGTCCGCATTGGCGAGACCGGCCGCGCGCTCAACCTCACTTCGGACGCGCGCGCCCGGTTTGAGCGCGGGGTCGATCCCGCCTTCCTCGATGCCGGCCTGGCGATCCTGACCGAGCTGATCGTCGAGATCTGTGGCGGTGAGCCGAGCGAAGTGATCCAGGCCGGCAATCCGCCCGCCGGAACCAAGGTTGTCGCTTACGATCCGGGCATGGCAGAGGGCCTGGGCGGTGTCGCCATTCCCGGCGATCGCCAGCGCGAGATCCTCGCCGCGCTTGGGTTCCACGCCGACGCACAGTTCAACGTGACCGTGCCGAGCTGGCGACCTGACGTCGACGGCGCGCCCGATCTGGTCGAGGAAGTGGTCCGCATCCACGGGCTCGACAATGTCGCCAGCGTCGCCTTGCCGCGCGTCGATGGCGTCGCCCGCCCGACCGCGACCCCGGCGCAGAAGCTGGAACGAAAGCTGCGCCGCGCTGCAGCAGCCCGCGGCCTCAACGAAGCGGTCACCTGGTCGTTCCTGCCGGAAGCCGAAGCAGCAGCCTTCGCTGACGGCAACGGCGGCCTCTGGACCCTGGCAAATCCGATCAGCGAAGACCTGAAGGTCATGCGCCCCTCGCTGCTGCCAGGCCTGCTCTCGGCCGCCAAGCGCAACGGCGATCGCGGTGCTGCCGGCTTGCGGCTGTTCGAACTTGGCCGCCGCTACCTGCGCGGGACAAGCGGCCACAGCGACGAGCGTCTGACGCTCGGCGCGGTGCTGGCGGGCGAGAAAACCCCGCGCGGCTGGGCCACGGGCAAGGCTGCCACCTTCGACGCCTTCGATGCCAAGGCCGAGGCCCTGGCCCTGCTGGCTGAAGCCGGTGCGCCGGTCGACAACCTGCAGGTGATGGGTGAAGCGGGCGCGCAGTTCCATCCCGGCCAGTCGGCCACGCTGCGGCTTGGGCCCAAGACCGTGCTGGCCCGTTTCGGCATGCTGCATCCGGCACTACTGAAGCAGTTCGATGTCGATGGTCCGGTCGCCGCGGTAGAACTGTTCCTCGATGCCATCCCGGCCAAGCGCGGTGCCGCAGGCTTTGCCCGCGCCGCCTATGCGCCGCCGGCGCTGCAGGCCGTGACGCGCGACTTTGCCTTCCTGGTCGATGCCAAGCTGCCGGCTGGCGATCTGGTCCGCACCGTGAAGGGCGCGGACAAGGCCAACATCTTTGCCGTCCGCCTGTTCGATGATTTCCGCGGCCAGGGCGTGCCCGAGGGGCAGAAGTCGCTGGCGGTCGAGGTCACGCTGCAACCCGCCGAAAAGAGCTATACAGAGGCGGAGCTTAAGGCGATTGCCGAGGCTATTACGGCTGCAGCGACGAAACTGGGGGCGGTGCTGCGCGGTTAGCACCCGGACAGTTCCGGTGGAGCGGCAAGCGTGACGAACGGAACTGATAGCACAGACTTTGATGAGCGGGTGATCGAGACCCGGCTGGAGGACGGCCGCGCGATCTCCATCCGCGCAGTCCGCCCGGATGACGAGGAGCGGCTGCGCGATGGTGTAGCCCAGCTATCCGCCCGCTCGCGCTATCTGCGCTTCTTCACCCCGGCCCCGACCATGCCCGATCACGTGATCGAGAAGCTGGTCGATGTCGATGGCCACAGGCACCTCGCCTGGGGTGCGGTCCTGGCCGATGATCCGGAACTTCAGGCGATCGGGGTGGTCCACGCGGTTCGCTCGGACGAGCAGAGCCGCCGCGCCGAATTTGCGATTGCCGTGCTGGATGACTTTCACGGGCAGGGGCTGGCGCGCATGCTGTCGGCCGTCTTGCTGATCCACTGCCGGCGCGAAGGGATCGCGACGCTCGATGCCCAGGTCCTGCTGGAAAACCGTCCGGCGATCCGCTTGCTCCGTTCTTTGGGGGCGGAGCGATGCCGCAGCGAGGACTCGGTTGGCGAATATGCGCTGAACATCGGGGCGGCGCTGGAAACCTTGCGCCAGGCCGATCAGCCGGCCGGCCTCAAGCAGATCTTCGCGGCTTTCGACGACTTGCTCTAGCGTTCAGCCGCACTGGCTGCGGTGAAGCAGCTTTTGGTCGGCCAGAACGAACGCCATCATCGCCTCGACCACCGGTACACCGCGAATGCCGACGCAGGGGTCATGGCGGCCCTTGGTGCGGATCTCGGTCGCGCCGCCATCGCGGTCGATCGTTTCGACCGGGGTCAGGATCGAGCTGGTCGGCTTGAAGGCCACCCGCACCTTGACCGGCTGGCCGGTCGAGATGCCGCCAGCGATCCCGCCAGCGTGATTGGCGAGGAATTCCGGCCCGCCCTCACCAGGCCGCATCGGATCGGCATTGTCCTCCCCGCGCAGCCGCGCGGCCGCAAAGCCATCGCCGATCTCAACACCCTTGACCGCGTTGACGCTCATCATCGCTGCTGCCAGTTCGGAATCGAGCTTGGCATAAAGCGGCGCGCCCCAGCCGGCGGGCACGCCCGTCGCCACGCATTCAACCACCGCGCCTACCGAAGACCCGGCCAGCCGCGCTTCATCGACGATCTCCTCCCAACGCGCCGCAGCCTTGGCATCGGGGCAGAAGAACGGGTTGTTGCCGATTTCGGCGGCATCGAAGTTGGCGAGGTCGATCGCATCGCCGCCGATTTCGGCGACATAGCCAATGATCGCCACTTCAGGGATCACCAGCCGCGCCACGGCCCCGGCGGCGACCCGCGCTGCGGTTTCCCGCGCCGAGCTGCGCCCGCCGCCGCGATAGTCGCGAAAGCCGTACTTGGCGTCATAGGCATAGTCGGCATGGCCGGGGCGATAGGCCTTGGCCACTTCGGAATAGTCCTTGGAGCGCTGATCGACATTCTCGATCATCAGCGAAATCGGCGTCCCGGTGGTCTTGCCCTCGAACACGCCCGAAAGGATCTTCACCGCGTCCGGCTCTTGCCGCTGGGTGGTGAACTTCGATTGGCCCGGTCGGCGCGCGTCCAGAAACGGCTGGATCGACGCTTCGCTGATCGCCAGCCCCGGGGGGCAGCCATCGACGACGGCGCCCAGCGCCGGCCCGTGGCTTTCGCCCCAGGTGGTGAAACGCAGCAGACGGCCGAAGGTGTTGAACGACATAATGCTGCGGCTTTGGCGGCAATGTGGTGAAAAGTCCACTAGCGAGCGCCGCGTCAGCACCTTAGGAAGCGCCCATGTTCCTGGTCGTCTTCCGCAACCGCAAGCGCCCCGATATGGATGCCGCCGCCTATTCCGCCGATGCCGCGCGGATGGAGGAGCTGGCGCAGGCCCAGCCCGGCTTCATCTCGTTCAAAAGCTATGTCGCCGAAGATGGCGAAGTGATCGCCCTCTCCGAATGGGCCAGCGCCGAAGCCGCCCACGGCTGGGGCCGCCATGCCGATCACGCCACGGTCCAGCGCCGCGGCCGCGAGGCCTATTACGACAGCTACACGCTCTACACCGCCGACAACCCCCGCACCCACCAGTTCGAAAGGCAGCCCGCGTGAGCCTGATCCTCTATGGCATTCCCAACTGCGACACGGTCAAGAAGGCGCGCACCTGGCTTGATGCGAAGGGCCTGGCCTACACCTTCCATGACTACAAGAAGGCCGGGGCCGATGCGTCGAAGCTGGCGGCTTGGTGCGATGCGGCGGGCTGGGACAAAGTGCTCAATCGCGCCGGCACGACCTTCAAGAAGCTGCCCGAGGCGGACAAGGCCGATCTGGATCAGGCCAAGGCGGTGGCGCTGATGGTAGCCAACTCGAGCTGCATCAAGCGCCCGATCGTCGAGCATCCCGGCGGCATCCTGGTCGGTTTCAAGGAAGCCGAGTGGGCGGCGGCGCTCGGATGATCCTCTCGCCTGAAACGCTCAAGACGCTGGAATGGCTGGCGGCCGGGCTGGGCGTGATTAACATCGCGCTGCTGATCTTCCGCTCGCAGTGGAACTTCGCCTTCGCGATTGCTTCGGTCTCGCTTTACGTCTTCATCTTCTTCGAGAGTCGGCTCTATGCCGAAAGCGGCCTGCAGGTGTTCTTCATCGTCGCCAATATCTGGGGCTGGATGGTCTGGCGGCGGTCGCTTGGCGACCATGAGGATGACAGCCGCGTCGCCGTACGCTGGCTCGACTGGCGCAGCCGCGTCGTCTGGCTCACGGTCACCGCCGCGCTAAGCCTCAATCTGGGCTGGCTGATGCACAAGTACACCAATGCCGCGATGCCCTTTGCCGACAGCGCGATTGCCGGAGCGAGCGTGGCGGCGCAGATCCTGCTCGGCTATCGCCGGATCGAGAACTGGATACTGTGGATCGCCATCGATGTGGCCGCTGTGCTGCTCTACATCGATCGCGGGCTCTATCCCACTGCCGGACTTTACAGCGGAATGCTGGTGATGAGCCTGTTCGGTCTGCGGGAGTGGATGACGGTCTATCGCCGCCAGCAGAGCGCCCTGCCGGCGTGACCTTCACCGTCTGCTTCCACGGTGCCGAGAGCACCGGCAAATCGGTGTTGGCCGAACGGCTGTCGCGCGAGCTCGGGATACCCTGGGTCCCCGAATATGGACGGACCTATGCCGAGCGGCACGGCACCGACTTCACCATGGAGGATCTGCTGGCGATCGCCGCTGGCCAGGCCGAAGCCACCAGCGCCGCGCTGGCGGCGCAGCCACCGCTGCTGATCCTCGATACCGACCAGTTGATGACCGCCGCCTGGGCCGAGATGCTGTTTAGCGAGGTTCCTGCCGCACTGCTGGCCTATCCCAAGGCCGACCTCTACCTGCATTTCGCCGCCGATGTGCCATGGGTGGCCGATGGCACACGCTTTTTCGGGACCCCGGAAGAACGGCGGCGGTTTGCCGATCTGGCGCAGGAACACCTGATCCACGCAGGGGTCCGCTGGCTGCCCGTAACCGGGACGTGGGAGGACCGCGCCCGGACGGTCGGGAACATTTTGCGCCGAGGCCCGCTTGAACCGGGTCCGGGAAGCTGGTCAACCCTCGCCGGCAGCTAGCCAGCAGGGCGCGAGCAGGGTCCCGGGTATCGCCTTCGGGCCCAAACAGAGGACCTCCTATGCGCAAGATTGCTCTGATTTCTGCCGCTGCTGCCGCCGCACTTGGCCTCGCTGCCTGTTCCGAGAAAACTCAGGACGCCGCTTCGAACACTGCCGAGTCTGCGGCCAATGACGTTGCGACGGGCGTCGACAAGGCCGCCGAAGCAACCGACGAACTGGGCGACAAGGCCGCCAATGCTGCAAGCACCGCTGCCGCCAGCGTCGAGCAGGAACGGGCCGAGGCAGAAGCCGACCTGCATAATGAATCGGTCAAGGAAGCGAAGAACGACTGATCGGCGCCGGGCGTCCCCGGCATAGCTGCCCCAGCTTCACAGGCTTGACCTTCGGGGATGTTAGGGTCTTTTGTAGGAACCCGGCGTCCCCGAAAGGTCGGCTTATGGATTTCTTCAAGGCATTGGTGCCCGGTGCATTGCTGTCATGGGTGGTTAGCAGCATGATCGGTCGCCAGGGTTCGCGTGGTGGCTGGCTGGTGATTGAGCGGCTGCATTTTGATCAGCACATGATCTACTGGTCATGGCCGCTGTTCATCATCGGTACCGTGCTCGCCTGGGCACTCTTCGCGATGACCCCCAAGTAAGAAGGCGCCGGACCCATCCTGCAGATCTCCCTGGCCGCAGCGCTGGCGGCCGCCAACCCGCAGGCCGAGACGCCGCCCGCCCCGCCGACCGAGGCCGCTCCGCAGCCGCCCGTCCCGGCGCCAGCGTCGTCAGCCCCGGACAAGCCGGCGCAGCCCGATCCCCAAACGATCGTCGTTACCGGTCGCGGTGCCCCTCCGGGCGATCCGGCGGCCGCCGTCAACGAGGTCAGCTTCCAGGCGGTCCAGGCGGTCGATGATGCCGTCGTTGCGCCCATCGCCATGGGCTATGCCAAGGCTGCGCCCAAGCCGGTGCGCCAGGGGATCCACAACGCGCTCAATAACCTCAGCGAGCCGATCAACTTTGCCAACGCACTGCTTCAGTTCAAGATCGGCAAGGCGTTCCGGGCGCTGGGGCGGTTCGGGATCAATTCGACCATCGGGGTGGTCGGGCTGGTCGACGTGGCCAGGCGCAAGCCGTTCAATCTGCGCTACGAACGCAATGGCTTTGCCAACACGCTGGGCTTCTATGGCATCGGCGCGGGTCCCTACATGTACCTGCCGCTGATCGGCCCGACTTCGGCGCGCGACCTGGTCGGGCGCGTGCTCGACCTCTCGCTGGTCCCGGGCGTGGCGGGCAAGCCGTTCAGTTCGCCAGCCTATGCCGTGGGCACGGGTGTGGCCCGCTCGCTCGACGACCGGGTCGAGCTCGATGACTTCCTGCGCCGGCTGAAGAGCGAGTGCACCAACCCCTATGCCGCCGAGCGCGACTATTACCTGGCCGTGCGCGAGGCGGAGATCGCGAGCTTGCGCAAGCGGCCGTTCGACCTTGATAGCCGGCTGCCGGCCTGCCTCGCCGAAGGTCCGCGGGTGCGGGTTGGCCAGGCCGTTCCGCCGCCCCCGGAAGCGCCAGCCGCGCCCGCTCAGGATCCCGCGGTAACCCCGCAAATGTAGTTCAACGCCAGGTCCGAGGAGAGGTGCAGGCCCTTGGTCGGGCTCCAGGCAATCCCTTGCGGTTCGCCCATCACCAGACCTGCGGCTGACAGCAATTCGCGCAGTTCGTCCGGCGTCACGAAATCGTCCCAGTGATGCGTGCCGCGTGGGACCATGCCGAGCCGCTCGGCGCCTTCGACCAGCAGCAGGCGCGATTGCGCGGTGCGGTTGGGGGTGGAGAGGATCATCAGCCCGCCCGGAGCCAGCGCCGCCGCCAGCGCCGCCACAAAAGCCGCCTTGTCGGCGACGTGCTCGATCACCTCCATCGAGGTGACCAGATCAAATCCCGCTAGGCCCAGCGCGCCGACATCGCCGCAGCGATAGTCGATCGCCAGTCCGCCGCCCGCCGCATGGGCGCTGGCCGCGGCAATGTTTTCTTCAGCCGCATCAACTCCGGTTACCGCCGCGCCCAGCCGGGCCAGTGGCTCGCACAGCAAGCCAGCGCCGCAACCGACATCGAGCGCACGCTTGCCCAAGAGCGGCCGAACCCCGCGCGAATCGGTGCCCCAGTGCGCGTCGATCGCCGCCCGGATAAAGCCCAATCGCACCGGATTCAGCTTGTGCAGCATGGCCGAGGAACCCTTCGGGTCCCACCATTCGGCCGCCAGCTTGCCAAAATGGGCGGCTTCCTCGGGCCGGATCGTCGCGCTCATGGTTGCATTGCTCATGGACCCTCCCTAACAGGGCGCGCGCCGCACGGCGAGGGGTCGTGCGGGCAAGAATATTGCGGAAAGGTGCGTCTGGCGTGGCCCGCATCGTGATGAAATTCGGTGGCACCTCGATGGCCGGATCGGAACGGATCCGCCGGGTGGCCAACATCGTCCGCCGCCAGCAGGCGGCCGGGCACGAAGTCGCCGTAGTCGTCTCGGCCATGGCGGGCGAAACCGACCGGCTGGTCAACTTCTGCCGCGAGGCGAACCCGCTGTATGACCCGGCCGAATATGACGTGGTCGTGGCCAGCGGCGAACAAGTCACTTCGGGCCTCCTCGCGCTGACGCTTCAGGCGCTGGGCTGCAAGGCGCGTTCGTGGCTCGGCTGGCAATTGCCGATCCGTACCGACGATGCCCACGCCAAGGCCCGCATTGGCGAGATTGATAGCGAGGCCCTGCTTGCCTCGATGGCCGCTGGCGAGATCGCCGTGATCCCCGGTTTCCAGGGCCTGAGCGACGACAACCGCATCACCACCCTGGGCCGCGGCGGTTCGGACACCTCGGCCGTGGCCGTTGCGGCTGCCATCGGCGCCGACCGCTGCGACATCTACACCGATGTCGACGGGGTCTATACCACCGACCCGCGGATCGTCGCCAAGGCGCGCAAGCTCAAATACGTGACTTACGAGGAAATGCTCGAACTGGCTTCGGTCGGCTCGAAGGTCCTCCAGACCCGCTCGGTCAGCCTCGCCATGAAGGAGGGCGTGCGGGTCCAGGTGCTGTCGAGCTTTATCGACGATGACGCCACCCCCGCTGATGAAATCCCCGGCACGATGATCGTGTCCGACGAAGAACTGGAAGGCCTGGATATGGAACGCCAGCTGATCACCGGCATCGCCGCCGACAAGAACGAAGCCAAGGTCATCCTGACCCGCGTGCCCGACCGCCCAGGCGCCGTGGCGACCATCTTCGGCCCGCTGGCCCAGGCCAACATCAATGTCGACATGATCATCCAGAACGTCGGTCGCGACAAAGGTGAGACCGACGTGACCTTCACCGTGCCCAGCGCCGACCTGCTGCGCGCGCAGACGCTGCTGGGAGCGCAGAAGGAAGCGATTGGCTTCAACCGCATCATCACTGACGGCAAGGTTGCCAAGATCAGCGTCGTCGGCGTCGGCATGAAGAGCCACGCCGGGGTTGCCGCCACGATGTTCCGCGCGCTGGCCGATCGCGGGATCAACATCCAGGCGATCAGCACCAGCGAGATCAAGGTTTCGGTCCTGATCGACGAGGACGAGACCGAACTGGCCGTCCGCGTGCTCCACACCGCCTATGAGATGGACGCTACCGATCAGGCCGCCTGAGGCCATACTCAATCCGAATCCGCACCCACTCACCGATCTTGGAGACGCCGCCAACACGCGGCGGGCGGACCTTGAACTGCCAGGCGGCGGCCAGCACCGCACGCTCGATCCGCGAGCCTTGCGGATATTCACCCAGGCCCACGCAATCCTCCACCCGGTAATCGGGCGCAGTGCGGCAGGCGATCAGCGCCCAGCCGGGGCCATCGGCGGTGGAGAGATAGCCCGATAGCTCGCTGTCATAGGGTTCGCGGTACCAGGCGGCGGCATACATCGGCTGGCCATTGGGGGCAGAGCCAACGCGCCTGCTATCTCCGGGCACGCCCATATCGACCGGCCCGTAGGTACCCTTCGGCGGGGCAGCCGGCGGACCCGGCTGGCGCGGCACGCGCGAGATGTCGAGTTCGGCCATCTGGCTGCGCGAGATCTGGATGATCGGCGGGGCAGGCTGGACCGGTGCCACTGTCGGCACCGGGATTGGCGGCGGTTCCTGCGGGGTTTGCAGCGGCGCCTTGGCCTGGGCCACCTCGGGCTTGGGCTGGTCTTGCTCCGGCGCGGGCGGCGCGGCGACATTCACGCTGACCAGTGAAGGCGTGCCGGGCGGCTTGGGCGGATCGTAAAGCCCGATCGACAGCACTGCGAGCACCAGCAGGACTTCGACCAGCAGCGCCAGCACGAACGGTGCGCCGCGCTGCCGTCCTGCCTCACGCAGTCGTTCAAGCAATGGCGCAAGGGGGTTGGGCAAGGCAGCTCTTCGGCAAGCGTGGTAGCGCCGCCTAGGCCAGCAGCGCCAAGGCGACAAGCGGCGGTGACGTCCGGCGGCTGAATGGTGGTTTAATGCAGCAACCCCGCCCCCGGCGAAAGCCAGAGACGGGGCGCTTGCATTCAGTCGTGATGCTTAGGCGTGGATGCCCTTGTTCACATCGAAGCGGTCTGCGTTCATCACCTTGGTCCAGGCCTTGACGAAATCGCGGACGAACTTCTCTTCGTTGCCGCGTTCGGCATAGACTTCGGCCACGGCGCGCAGTTCGGAGTTGGAACCGAACACCAGGTCAGCGCGAGTGGCGCGCCAGCTTTCGCCGCCGTTGCTGCGATCGGTCGCCACGAACTCTTCCTCGTCGCTGCCTTCGACCGACTTCCACGCGTGGGTCATGTCGAGCAGGTTGACGAAGAAGTCATTGGTGAGCTGCCCCGGACGATGCGTGAAGCTGCCATGGCCGCGCTGGCCGTAATTGGTGCCCAGCACGCGCAGGCCGCCGATCAGCACGGTCATTTCCGGCACCGACAGGCCTAGCAGCGCGGCACGATCGAGCATCATCTCCTCGGTCTTCACGCGCAGCTTCTTCGGCAGGTAGTTGCGGAAGGCATCGGCCTGCGGCTCGAGCACGGCGAAGCTTTCGGCGTCAGTCTGCTCGGCGCTCGCGTCGCCGCGGCCGCCGGTGAAGGGCACCGCCACGTTGAAGCCCGCTGCCTTGATCGCCTGCTCAAGGCCCACGACGCCGCCCAGCACGATGGTGTCAGCCATCGAGAAGCCGGTGCCGGCGCGCAGTTCCTCATACTTGGTGAGGACCTTGGCCAGCTCAGCCGGCTCGTTGACGTCCCAGTCGCGCTGCGGCGCCAGGCGGATGCGGGCACCATTGGCGCCGCCGCGGTGGTCCGACTTGCGATAGGTGCTGGCCGAGGCCCAGGCGGTCTTGACCAGCTGGCTGACGGTCAGGCCGCTGCCGGCCAGCTTCGCCTTCATCGCCTGGACGTCAGCTTCGCTGGGCATGGTGCCCGCCGGGACCGGATCCTGCCAGATCAGGTCTTCGGCCGGCACTTCCGGGCCAAGGTAACGCGCCTTGGGGCCCATGTCGCGGTGGCACAGCTTGAACCAGGCGCGGGCGAAGGCATCCTTGAACGCCTCGTGATCGTTGCGGAACTTCTCCGAGACCACGCGGAAATCCGGATCCATCTTCAGCGCCATGTCGGCCGTGGTCATCATGGTCGGAACCTTGATGCTGGGATCCCAGGATGCCGGGGCCATGTCTTCCGGCTTCTGGTTGATCGGCTGCCACTGGTGGGCACCGGCCGGTGACTTGACCAGCTCGTAATCGTAATCGAGCAGCAGGCGGAAGTAGTTGGCCGACCATTCGGTGGGGGTGTTGACCCACGAACCTTCGATCCCGCTGGTCACGGTATGCTCACCGATCCCGCCGTGTTCGGCGCTGCTGTTCCAGCCAAAGCCGAGCGAGGCAATGTCGCCGCCGGCCGGGGCCGGGCCGAGCAGCGACGGATCGCCATTGCCGTGCGCCTTGCCAAAGGTGTGGCCGCCAGCGGTCAGCGCGACGGTTTCCTCATGGTTCATCGCCATGCGCTCGAACGTCGCCTTCATGTCGCGGGCCGAGAGCAGCGGATCGGGGTTTCCGCCCGGGCCTTCCGGGTTGACGTAGATCAGGCCCATCTGAATCGCGGCGAGCGGCCCGTCGAGTTCCTGCAGCCCGCGATCGGGATCGATCCGGGTCTGGACGCCTTCGTTGACCCACTTGTCCTCGCTGCCCCAGTAAATGTCCTTTTCGGGCTCGAACACGTCGGCGCGGCCGCCGCCAAAGCCGAAGACCGGGCCGCCCATCGATTCGATCGCGACGTTGCCGGCCAGGATGAACAGATCAGCCCAGCTGATGTGCTTCCCGTACTTCTGCTTGACCGGCCACAGCAGGCGGCGGGCCTTGTCAAGATTGCCGTTGTCGGGCCAGGAATTGAGCGGAGCAAAGCGCTGCTGGCCGCTGTTGGCGCCGCCGCGCCCGTCGCCGGTGCGATAGGTCCCGGCTGCGTGCCAGGCCATGCGGATGAAGAACGGGCCATAGTGGCCATAGTCGGCCGGCCACCACGGCTGGCTGTCGGTCATCAGCGCGGTCAGGTCGGCCTTGAGCGCATTGTAATCGAGCGCGTTGAAGGCTTCGGCATAGTCGAAATCGTCACCCATCGGGTCATTCGCCCCGTTGGGCGATAGGATGTCGACGGCCAGGGCATCGGGCCACCAGTCACGGTTGGTACGGCCCAGCAGGCCGCGCACGCCGCCATCCTGCTGGTGGAACGGGCAGCCGCCCCCATCGATCGATCCGGTCTTGGCATCCATGGTCTTGTCTCCTGTTCAGCCCGACTCGGCGGGCGACTGAGCAGATCATGTATGAACCTTATAATCGATGATATCGATCAAAACTGGATAGAGTGTGGCGTTTTATCGATTATTGGTCGATCACCCGAACAGCCAGGTGCCCATCAGCCGGTTCGGCATGAAAGCAAACAGGCCAGGAATGGTCAGCGCGCCCAGGTAGAGCCCGATCAGCGCCTTCTTGTGCGCGCCGATATCGCCGCGGCGGGCGGTGCTGATCGTCTTCCAGGCACCGTGCAGGGTCATCGGCACAAAGATATGGATCGGGCTGAACCCGCCGCCGTTGATCTGGCGGATGAACAGCGCCGCCAGCGCCGTCACCACGATCAACGCCACCCAGATCTTGCCCAACGCCTTGTGGCGCGGCGTGCCCTTGCGCGCCAGCATCAGCCAGGCGCCGAGCGGCACGGCGGGCACCACCGTGGCGACATGGATCATCACGGCAATGTTCTGGGTATTGGGATGGGCCGGGGCCACGCCGGCAGCAAAGCGCACCGCAGCCAGCACGCAAGTGGTGGTAAAGCCGGCCCCGACCAGCCCAACGGCGGCGCGGGCGACGGGGCCGAGGTCGAAGCTCTTGGCACGGGCCTGGGCAGGACGCGGCAGGGCAATGGTGTTCATGGCAAGTCTCCGGTTGAACGGTTGTTGCCCCTTCCCTGCCGTCACCCCGTTCGCCCGCAAGCGCGCTTGCGGGGATGGTGCCGCGCCCTTCGCGAAAGGTGCGGATCGCGGCCCGCTGCCACTTTACGATGCGCGAATGGGCGTTAGATTCGCCCGCAATGAGCGAGACTTCCGCTACGCCTGCCGCCCATCCGGCTCGCCAGATCGTGATCGATCTGGCGGTGATGACCGTGATCGGGGTGGTGCTGGCCGTGGTCGGCCCGCTCGGCAGCTTTGACGCGCCGTTCTGGCTGCGGCTGGTCTACTGGCTGGGTCTGGCCTGGGCTGGCTACGCCTGTTACCGCCCGATCGGCGGACTGGTGACGCGGCTGGGGGCGAACCTGGATCTGCCCGAATGGTCGCTGTGGCTGCTGGCCTGCTTGATCGCCACCGTGCCGATGACCGTTGTGGTCTGGCTGGTCGAAGCCCTCCCGCCGCCACTCGAAGTGCCCTCGGCCGAGCGCTGGATCACCACCTATGGCTATGTCCTGGCGATCGGCGCGGTGGTGACCATGGTGTTCTATCTGGTCCAGTCGAAGCCCGCGGCGGCTCCGGAGGTGACAGCAGCCCCGCCCGTCCCCCTTCCAGTGCCAGGACTCGTTGAGGTGCCGAGCCAGCCGCGCCTGTTCGATCGTCTTCCCCCCGCGCTTGGCACGGACCTCGTCGCGCTGGAGATGGAGGACCATTACCTGCGCGTCCACACCGTACTCGGGTCTGACCTGATCCTGCTGCGGATGCGCGATGCCGTGGCCGAGCTGGATGGGCTCGACGGCGCGCAGGTCCACCGCAGCTGGTGGGTGGCGCGCGGCGCAGTGGAACGGGTGGAGCGCGACGGCCGCAATGTCCGCCTGGTCCTCAGCCAGGGCCTTGTTGCGCCGGTCGCCCGCAACATGGTGCCGGTGCTCAAAACCGCCGGGTGGTTATGAGCCCCGGGGCTAGCCGGATGGGCAATGCTTGCCTATAGGCGCGCGACGCTACGACCCAAGCCACGACCAGGGGGGGAATTCCGGTGTACGACAAGACCCATGCGCTGATGGAGCGCGGCCGCGCCTTTCTGGGAACCGAGCACGCGATCCTGTGCGGCGCGATGTCCTGGGTATCCGAACGCAACCTGGTCTCCGCGATCAGCAATGCCGGCGGCTTCGGCGTGATCGCCTGCGGCGCGATGACGCCCGAGCTGCTCGATGCCGAGATCACCGCGACCAAGGCGCTCACAGCCAAGCCCTTCGGCGTCAACCTGATCACCATGCACCCGATGCTGTTCGATCTGATCGCGGTCTGCGCCAAGCACAAGGTTGGCCATGTCGTGCTGGCCGGCGGGATTCCGCCCAAGGGCAGCGTCGAGGCGATCAAGGAATTCGGCGCCAAGGTGCTGGTCTTCGCCCCCACCCTGGCGCTGGCCAAGAAGCTGCTGCGCGCGGGCGCCGATGCACTGGTGATCGAGGGCAGCGAAGCCGGCGGCCATATCGGCCCGGTCGCCACCTCGGTGCTGGCACAGGAATTCCTGCCGGCGCTGGCGGCGGACCACGTGGTCTTCGTCGCCGGCGGGATCGGCCGGGGCGACATGATCGCGGCCTATCTGGAAATGGGCGCTTCGGGCGTCCAGCTTGGCACCCGCTTTGCCTGCGCGACGGAATCGATCGCGCACCCCGATTTCAAGAAGGCCTTCTTCCGCGCCAATGCCCGCGATGCGGTCGCCTCGGTCCAGGTCGATCCGCGCCTGCCGGTGATCCCGGTCCGCGCGCTCAAGAACAAGGGCACCGAGGAATTCACCGCCAAGCAGGTCGAAGTGGCCAAGTTGCTGGACGAAGGCCAGATCGAGATGGGCGAGGCCCAGCTCCAGATCGAGCACTTCTGGGCCGGCGCGCTGCGCCGCGCGGTGATCGACGGCGATGTCGAGAACGGCTCGCTGATGGCCGGGCAATCGGTCGGCATGGTCACCAAGGAAGAACCGGTCGCCGATATCATGGCCGAACTGATGAGCGAGTGCGAGGCAGCGCTGACGCGTTAAAGGAGCACAAGGCATGCGGGTGAATGCACTGGATCACTTCAACGTGATCACCGAGCAGATGGACGAGACCGCAGCCTTCTATGCCGCCGTGCTAGGGTTGGAGCGCCGCGACGGCCCGCCACCGCTGCCGCCCCACCAGGTGCAATGGATGTATGACGATACCGGCCGCGCGCTGGTTCACATCAACCACACCGAGTGCCCGCGCGCCTTCGATCGGGAAGTGTTTCCCGGCCAGCCGACCGGGGCGATCCATCACGTGGCCTTCAATTGCTCTGGCTTTGACGGCCTGATCGAACGGCTTGATGCGGCCGGCCTCACCCGTCACGTCAACACCATCGCCTCGATCGGCTTGCGACAGGTCTTCGTGACCGATCCCAACAACGTGGTGCTCGAACTCAATTTCTTCGGGGATTGAGAGCCTCATCCCACCACACAAAAAAAGGGGCCGGAACATTGCTGTTCCGGCCCATCTAGTTTGCGTTCGCAGGAGGAACGCTGGGAGGCAGGATCGGGGGAGGAGAGGAGGAGGAACCCGACCCTGCCAAGCTTGAGAGAAGCGTTACATGTTGTAGGCGCGCTCCCCGTGTTCGGTGATATCCAGGCCCTCGCGCTCGGCTTCGACCGAGGGGCGCAGCCCGATGGTGTACTTGAGGCCCAGGAACAGCACGGTCGAGACCACGCCGGTCCAGAGGACCGTGGTGCCGACGGCCCAGATCTGGGTCATTACCTGGCCATAGAGGTCAAACTCGCCAGCCTTGGCCACCGGTGCGGTGTAGTCGATCCAGCCCTGGCCGCCCCAGGCCGGGTTGGCGACGAAGCCGGTGCCGATCGCGCCGACGATCCCGCCAACCGCGTGGATGCCGAAGACGTCCAGGCTGTCGTCATACTTCAGCTTGTTCTTCACCGTGGTGACGAAGAAGAAGCAGACCACGGTGGCAACAGCGCCGAGGATGATCGCGGTGCCCGGGTGGGCAAAGCCCGCCGCCGGAGTGATCGCGACCAGGCCGGTCACCACACCCGAAGCCGCGCCGAGGAGCGAAGGCTTCTTGTGGACGATCTGTTCGATCACCGCCCAGGTCACACCCGCCGCAGCCGTGGCAACGAAGGTGTTGATGAAGGCCAGCGCACCGAAGGCATTGGCTTCCAGACCCGAGCCGGCGTTGAAGCCGAACCAGCCGATCCACAGCAGCGAAGCACCGATCATGGTCATCACCAGGCTGTGCGGCGGCATCGATTCCGTCTTGAAGCCGACGCGCGGACCGATCACGAGGCAGCCGATCAGGCCAGCGATACCCGCGTTGATGTGGACCACGGTGCCGCCAGCGAAGTCGAGCGCGCCCCAGCCCCACAGCAGGCCGCTGTCATCCGGCGCGGCGTGGAGGAAGTCTGGCCCAGCCCAGTACCAGACCATGTGCGCGATCGGGAAATAGGCGAAGGTCAGCCAGAGGACCGTGAAGATGATCAGCGGCGTGAACTTCACGCGTTCGGCAAAGGCGCCGACGATCAGCGCCGGCGTGATGCAGGCGAAGGTCATCTGGAAGATGATGAAGACATATTCCGGCAGGTAGACCCCGTTGGAGAAGGTCGCCGCCAGCGTGGTCGGATCGACCCCGGCCAGGAAGGCCTTGTCGAACCCGCCGACGATCTTGGGGAATGGCGTGCCGGTGGAGGTGAAGGCCATCGAATAGCCCCAGGCGAACCACACCAGCGCCGCGACGCAGACGATGGTCAGCACCTGCATCAGCACGCTCAGCATGTTCTTGGCGCGCACCAGGCCGCCATAGAACAGCGCGAGCGCCGGCACCGACATCATCAGGACGAGTGCGGATGCAACCAGCATCCAGGCCACGTCGCCCTTGTTGACCATCTCGGCAGTGGGAGTGAAGGCAGCGGTCGTCGCCGCTTCGGTGGCGGTCGCAGCCGCCTCGGTCGCGGCGGCGGTGGCCGCTGCGGTCGCGTCTTGCGCGAAAGCGGCCGTGGCGGCGAAGAGGCTGGCTCCCGCTGCGCCAAGACCGCAAACAATCTTGCGGATCATTGGAAAAGTCCTCCTGTCAGGGCCAACGCTCACAGCGCCGTGTCCCCGGTTTCGCCGGTGCGGATGCGGGTGGCAGACGCCAGGTCGAGCACGAAGATCTTGCCGTCGCCGATCGACGACGTGCTGGCGATCTGCTGGATCGTCTCGATCACCTGGTCAGCCAGGTCGTCGCTCACCGCGACTTCGACCTTCACCTTTGGCAGCATGTTGGTCGAATATTCCGCACCGCGGTAGATTTCGGTTTGTCCCTTTTGCCGCCCGAAGCCCTTGACCTCGGTCACGGTCATGCCCGCGACGCCGATCGCGCCGAGCGCTTCACGCACCTCGTCAAGCTTGAAGGGCTTGATGATGGCGATGATGAATTTCATGCCCGTCCCCTGTTTGCCTGCCGGGCCCATCCCGGCTTTCGCTAGTGCAGCAAGGGCCGTGCCAGTTTGGAATTATCGGGGAGATTCAGCGGAATCGGCGAAACAGGATTGCGCCGGGTGCAGAAGGCGCGCTCGAATCCTGCGCACCTGCTTATTTTTTAGGCAGTGCCAGCCGCATCCACACCGGCAAATGATCCGATGCCTTCGCCGCCAGCGCCGAGTGATGCACGCCCGCCTCTTCCAGCTCCCAGCGCTCGCACAGCACCAGCCGGTCGAGCCGGCCGACCGGGCGGCGCGAGGGGAAGCTGGCGCCGGGGGTGATCAGCCGCCAGGGCGCGCGGAATTCGCCGAGCGCGCCGCGATGCAGGCTCCACTCGTTGCAATCGCCCATCAGCACGGTCGGGCAAGCGCCATCGCAGCGGGTCAGGTGATCGAGGATCGTGCGGACCTGCTGGCGGCGGCGCAGGCCCGACAGGTCAAGATGCATGCCGACCACCCGGACGCGCTGGCCCGCCACCTGCAGGTCGGCCCGGATCGCGCCGCGCGGCTCGAGCGTGGGGAGCGGGACGACGCCGGCCTCGATCACCTTGATGGTATCGCGCCGCACCAGCAGGGCATTGCCGTGCCAGCCGAGCGAATCCGGACGGTGATTGAGCGCGACCGGCTGCCAAGGGGTGTAATCCTCGATCGCCTCACGCGGGAGCACGCTTTCGCGCCGGCCGATCCGCCGGTCAGCCTCTTGCAGGGCGATCACATCGGCGTCGATCTCGCGCAGCACGGCCAGGATCCGGTCGGGATCGCGGCGGCGGTCGGTGCCGACCGCCTTGTGGATGTTGTAGCTGGCGAACTTGAGCTGCACGGGGCGGGTCAGTCGCCCGCGATATAGCGATCGGTCGGGCGCGTCGGCAGCCCGTCGATCGAGCGGGTGCGGCCGGCCATCTTGGCTTCCCACTTCGCCGGGTCGGATTGGGCGTGGTACTTGACCAGCGTCTCGCGCTCCTTGTCGAGGTTCATGACAGGGACGCCCCAGCCGCACGAGGTCTGGACGCTCTCGACCGCGATATCGAAGATCTGGCGGGTGCCGGGCAGCAGGGTGAAGTGCGCGGCGAGCTCCGCCCAGTCATCATCCTGCGGCAGGACCGGCTTGCCCCGGCCATAGAGCCGCAGGATCAGCGCGGGCTGCTCGAAATTGCACATCATGATCGTGATGCGGCCATCGGCGGCGAGGTGGGCGTGAGTCTCGTTGCCCGATCCACCCAGGTCGAGATAGGCGACGCGGTTCGGCCCCAGCACCTTGAAGGTATCGGCCAGGCCCTTGGGACTGAGGTTGATCCGCCCTTCGCTCGCCGCCGTGGCGGTGAAGAAGACGGCCTGGCGGGCGATCATCGCCGCGTGATCGGGCGTGATGTGGTCGGTGAATTCCATGGCGCAAGCCTAGGCCCAGCGCCGAACCCGGGTCAACGCTCCTTGGTCGCCGAGAAGACCAGCTCCGGATTCTTTTCCTGCTGGTAGCCGACATCCCAGCTCGATCGCGCCATAAACACCGGATCGCCATCGCGGTCCTTGGCCAGGTTAGACAGGTTGAAATCGGCGAAGGCCTTGAGCGCGGCATCGCTGCCCTTGAGCCAGCGCGCCGTATCGAAGGGCGAGGCTTCGAGCACGGCCTCGACCTTGTACTCAGCCTCGAGCCGGCTGATCAGCACTTCGAGCTGGAGCTGGCCGACCACGCCGACAATCCACTGCGCGCCGATTTCCGGATAGAACACCTGGATCACGCCCTCTTCACTGAGGTCGTCGAGCGCTTTCCTCAGCTGCTTGGTCTTGGTCGGGTCCTTCAGCGCGACGCGGCGGAGGATTTCCGGCGCGAAGTTGGGCAGGCCGATGAAGCGGACCTTGTTGCTCTCGGACAGCGTATCGCCCACCCGCAGCGTGCCGTGGTTGGGAATGCCAATGATGTCGCCCGGCTCGGCATTGTCGGCAATCTCACGGTCCTGGGCGAAGAACAGGATCGGCGAATGGATCGCGATCGGCTTGCCGCTGCCCGACGGGGTCAGCTTCATGCCGCGCTTGAAGGTGCCCGAGACCAGCCGCATGAAGGCAATCCGGTCACGGTGCATCGGGTCCATATTGGCCTGGACCTTGAAGATGAAGCCGGTCACTTCCTTGCCATCGGGGCTGATCACGCCGGCATCACTCGGCTGCGGTCGCGGCGGCGGGGCATATTGGTCGATCGCGTCGATCAGCTCGGCCACGCCGAAGTTCTTCAGCGCCGAGCCGAAATAGACCGGGGTCAGGTCGCCATTGCGATAGGCTTCGATGTCAAACGCGGGATAGCCAGCCTGGGCCAGCTCGATCTCTTCGGCGATGTCGGCCGGGACATTGTCTGCCGTCGCCGCTTCACGCTTGCCCAGGAATTCGCGGCTGTCGCCTTCGGGGCGGCTGATCTGGTTGGTGGCGAAATCGAGCACGCCCTTGAACTCACCGCCCATGCCGATCGGCCAGGCCATGGGGCAGACGTCCAGCGCCAGGGCATCGGCCACTTCATCAAGCGTCTCGAACACCGAGCGGCCCTCGCGGTCGACCTTGTTGACGAAGGTGATGATCGGGACCGAGCGCAGCCGGCAGACCTCGAACAGCTTGCGGGTCTGCGGCTCGATGCCCTTCGCGGCGTCGATCACCATGATCGCGGAGTCCACCGCGGTCAGCGTGCGATAGGTGTCTTCGGAAAAGTCCTCGTGGCCCGGGGTGTCGAGCAGGTTGAAGGTCACCCCGTTCCGCTCGAAGGTCATGACCGAGCTGGTCACCGAGATCCCGCGCTGCTGCTCGATCTTCATCCAGTCCGACCGCGCCCGCCGCGCCGCCCCGCGCGCCTTGACCTCGCCCGCCAGGTGAATCGCGCCGCCCTGCAGCAGCAGCTTTTCGGTCAGCGTGGTCTTGCCCGCGTCAGGGTGCGAGATGATGGCAAAGGTGCGGCGATTGGACATGGTGGCGCGCCTTAGCCGCGCGGGCGGACAAGGTCTATCCCAACCCGTCCCGCAGCAAGGCATTGGCGGTCGCCGCGATGGCATCCAGGTCGGCATTCGGGTCCATCACCCCAAAGCGCAGGCCCAGAAACACGTTCATGCCCATGATCGCCCAGGCATGGACCTCGCTGGGGTCAAGGCCCAGTTCGCCCTTGGCGCGCGCGGCTTGCAAGCGTTCGAGAATGCGCGCGGCCGTGTTGAGGTAGTGTGCCTGCCAGTCTTCCGGGGCAACGAATTCAGCTTCGTCGATGATCCGGTAGATTTCCTTGTGGTCGCGCGCGAAGTCGAGAAACGCCTTCAAGGCGACGCCCTCAGCGGCAATCGCCGGACCGGGATGCCCGCGCAGCACCGGGGCAACGTGATCGCGCACTCGCCCGCTCATGTCCTGGACCAGCGCCTTGAACAGCGCCTCCTTGCTCTCGAAGTAGGTGTAGAAGCTGCCGAGCGCGACACCGGCCCGCTGGGTGATCGAGACGATCGAGCTGTCATGGAAGCCCTTGTCGCCGAATTCGGCGGCGGCGGCGTCGAGGATCGCGCGCTGGGTGCGCCGTCCGCGTTCGGTGCGCGGCTCGCGCGGCAAGGTGGCCGCTGCGTCCATCGTGTCGCTCCCCATCCGGCGGGTGGCTCGGGCCACCCCTGTGGCACTTGCGCCACGTTTCCCCATCATTCGCGCGTCCTTTCGCTCGATGCAAGCATATACAAGTTGAAAGTTGGTTCAACTTTTATATAAGCCGCAATCAGAGCCTGCGGACCTGTTCGCGCGGGCCGGAGGATTCTTTGGGAGGAGCCCCATGATGCGTACCACTGCCCTGCTGTGCCGAGCCTCGCTGATCGCCAGCGCCTTTGCCGGTCTGTCCACCCCCGCCCTGGCCCAGGAAGAAGGCGCCAGCGAAGCCGATGACGCGATCATTGTTACCGCCCGCCGGCGTGAGGAAAACCTGACCGACGTGCCGATCGCGATCACCTCGCTCTCGGCCGACCAGCTGGAGCGCACCGGCGCGATCGACATCACGGCTGTGGCCGAGCAGGCCCCCAACGTCACGCTGGAAGCCAGCCGCGCGACCAACTCCACCCTCACCGCCTTCATCCGCGGCGTTGGCCAGCAGGACCCGGTCTCGGGCTTCGAGCAGGGCGTCGGCATCTACCTTGACGATGTCTACCTCAACCGTCCGCAGGCAGCCGTGGTCGACATCTATGACGTCCAGCGGATCGAAGTGCTGCGCGGGCCGCAGGGCACGCTCTACGGCCGCAACACGGTCGGCGGCGCAGTCAAGTACGTGACCCGCAAGATCGACAACGATCCGCGCCTGTCACTGCGCGGTACCTATGGCACTTACAACCAGGCTGACGGCGTGATTACGGCCAGCACCCCGGTGGGCGACGGCACGCTGCGTCTCGGCGGTTCGCTCGCCCGCCTGTCGCGCGGCGGCTTTGGCGACAACCTGACCACGGGGCGTGAGAACTACAACAAGGACATCTGGGCCGGTCGCGGCACGGTGGAAGTCCACGGCAACGGGATCTTCGCGCGCCTCTCGGGCGACTACACCCACGACAAGTCGAACGAGCGCGGCGGCCACCGCCTGATCCCCAGCCAGTTCACCGGCGCGCCGGTGCTGAGCAATGTCTATGACAGCCGCGGCGGCCTCGTCTCGCCCACGCAGGACGTAAAGGCCTGGGGCACCTCGCTGTTCATCGAAGGCGAGCTGAACGACACGCTGACCGTCCGCTCGATCACCGCTTACCGCAAGGACGATTCAGCCTCGCCGATTGACTTCGACGCGCTGGCATCCACCGACGTTGACGTCCCCGGCATCTACAAGAACAGCCAGACCAGCCAGGAACTGCAGCTGCTGATCAATTCCGGGCGTTTCAACGGCCTGATCGGCGCCTATTACCTCAATGCCAAGGCGCTGACCCAGTTCGACGTGCGGCTGTTCACCACGCTGGCCGGCCTGACCGCCTTTACCAGCGCCGATATCGGCACCGATACGCTGGCCGGTTTTGCCGACTTTACTTATGACCTGACCGACCAGCTCAGCCTCTCGGTCGGCGGGCGCTATACCTGGGACGAACGTTCGGCGACGATCCTGCGCCAGAACTACCTGGGCGGTGGTTCGCCGGTGTTCGGCGGGGCCGGGGTCGCCTTTGGCGCGCCGGGTACCAACTTCAGGGGCAAGAGCACCTTCAAGAAGTTCACCCCGCGCGGCTCGATCAGCTTCAAGCCGGCCGAAGGCCACAACCTCTATGCCTCCTACTCGCAGGGCTTCAAGGGCGGCGGCTTCGATCCGCGCGGTGCCGGCGTCAACGCACCGGACCTTGATGGCAATGGCGTGCGTTCGGACGCCGAAATCGCCGCCTTCCTGAGCTTCAAGCCCGAGAAGGTCGACAGCTACGAAATCGGCTACAAGGGCTCGCTGCTCGATCGCAAGCTGTTCGTCGCGCTCGCCGCTTTCCGCATGGACTACACTGACGTGCAGATCCCGGGTTCGGTCGCCTGCACCGTTTCGGGCCTCCCGAGCTTCTGCGGCGTCGTTTCCAACGCCGGCAAAGCGCGGATGCAGGGCGTGGAATTCGAAGCCCGCGCCAACCTGGGCGCGCTGACCCTGTCGGGCTCGCTCGGCTACATCGACGCCAAGTTCCAGAAGTACATCACCAACATTGCCTCGGTCCCGACCGACGTGGCGGCGTTCCGCAAGGTGCAGAACACCCCGGCCTGGACCGGCAACGCCCAGGCCAGCTACCGCGCCGAGCTGGGCGAAGGTTCGCTGACCGCAACGGCCGGCGTCTCGTTCAAGAGCACGACTTACCAGTTCGAAGTGCCCAACCCCTACCTCGATCAGGGCGCTTACCAGCTGGTCGATGCCTCGCTGATCTACACGGCGCCGGACAAGCGCTGGACGCTGGGCGTCTATGGCAAGAACCTGTTCGACGTGAAGTACAAGACCTCGGGCTATAACTTCATGGCCGGCAATGCCACGACCGGCGTTCTGCTGACCAATCCGGTCACCGGCGCGCTGATCCCGGCGCTTGGCCGCGAAGGCACGCTGACTGCCTTCTACGGCAATCCCCGCCAGGTCTTCGTGACGGCAACGGTCAACTTCTAAGTCAAACGCCTTCCTCCCTGCCTCCCCTCGCGCTTTCGAGCGCGGGGGGCGTCTTTTTATCGGGGTCGGCGCAGGATCACATAGAGCGCGCCGGACCCGCCGTGGCGCTGGTGCGCCGGGCGGACGGCGGCGATGCGGCTGGCGTGGGGACCCGCCGCCAGCCAGTCGAGCAGCTTGGCCCGGATCGCCCCGCGCCGCTCGCTGCGGTCAGCCGCCGCAACCGGACGCGGCTTGCCCGTGATGACCAGCAGCAGCCGCGCGCCGATCGCCACAGCCTGCATCAGCCCGGCATCGAGCCGGGCGTGCGCTGCATCGAGCGAGTGGCCGTGTAGGTCGAGCGTCAGGTCAGGCGAGATCTGCGCCTTGGCCAGCTTGCGTTCCCACGAGCCATCGAGGCCGTGACGGTCGAGCGGGCGGGCGGGCGTAGCCTTGGGCGGCGGGGGCAGCAGGGGCGGCGGCACGCGTCCCTTGATCCGTTTGGGCGGGGGCGCTGGCGGCTGGGCCGCAGCGGTGATGGCAGGTGCCGGTTTGCCAGGGTGGAGCGGTTCGATCGTACTGGCGACGCGCGCCCACAATGCAGCCTCGGCCGCGGAGAGACCGCGCGGGGCACGCATCAACTGGCGCCCAGCCGGGCCACAGTGCCCTTGGGCAGGAACAGCAGGGCTTCGCCCCGGCTGCTCATGCCGCCGGCAATCGTGCGGGCATCATCGCCCGCGCCCCAGAAGGTGTCGAAGCGGTTGGCACCCTTGATCGCCCCGCCGGTGTCCTGGGCGACCCACAGCCCGCTCGCTTCGGGCCGCTCCATCTTGAGCCAGACCGGCGCGCCCAGCGGCACGAAGGCCGGATCGGCCGCCACGCTGCTCTCACGCCGCACCGGGACGCCCAGCGCGCCCAGCGGTCCATCGCCGGTCAGCTCGCGGAAGAAAACGAAGCTCTTGTTCTCGCGCATCAGCGCGTTCCCGGCCTCGGGCTGCTCACGCACGTACTGCATGATGCCCTGCATCGAGCCAGAATATTGCCCCGGCAGCGTGCCGAGCAGCCCGCGCTGGCGCATGACGCCGCCGATGCCGGTATAGGCATGACCGTTCTGCCCGGCATAGCCAATCCGGATCACCGAGCCATCGGGCGCACGCAGGCGGCCCGAGCCCTGGATCTGGAGGAAGAACATCTCGACCCGGTCAGCCGCCCAGGCGATCTCCAGGCCCTTGCCCTCCAGCGCTCCGTCATAGATCTGGCCGCGGTCATAATAGGGAACGAACTTGCCGCTTTCGTCATAGCGGCCAAGCGGCATGGTGCCGTTGGCATTGGGCGGCGCATCGCCCGGCTTGGCGCGGACCAGATCAGGCGGCACGGCATAGACCGGCACGTCAAACCCGGGCTGGCGAGTGCGCACCCCGGCGATCTCCGGTTCGTAATAGCCGGTCGCAAAGGCCTTGCCATCGCCGATCTTCACGGCCTCGAAATGCTGGACAAAGAAGCGCTGCGCCTGGCCATCGGGCCATTTGGTTGCTGCCGCGCAGGCCTGTTGCCAGTCGGCTGGCCGGGTCAGGCCGGACGGATCATCGCGCGCCGTCAAGCGCGGGCAGCTCTCACGGAAGGAAGCGAGGGCGGTCGCCGCATCGCTCTGGACAATGCCAAGGCTATCGATTGGGGGGCCGGCCCAGAACCCGGTGGCCAATGCAGTGGTGGCGACGACGCCAGCCGGCGGTTGGACGACACCAGCGGGAGCGGGAATGATCCGGCCGCAACCAGCCAGCAGTGCCAGCCCGGCCAGCGCAGCAATGCCCCGCCGCCGCATCGGAGACTCAGGCCTCGTCAGTCTCGTCGAGCAGCCAGTCCGGCGAGGCGGAAGTAACATTGCGGCTGAAGGTCCACAGGTCGCGCGCGTCGACCGCGTCATCAAGCGATCCAGCCACGACCTGCCCTTCGGCATTGCGCGTGACAGCGGCAATATCGGCGGCAAAGCGCACGGTGATCCGGGCGACCGGCGCTTCAAACGCAGCCGAGACGATCACGGCCTCTTCGATCCGGATCAGACGGTTGTCCATGGTCTCACCGGCGGCTTCGCGCGCGGCGATCGCGGCAACGAAGCCATCGTAGACATCGCGGTCGCACAGTTCGCCCAGCGTTTCCTTGTCACCCTTCCAGAAGGCTTCAAGCACCATGCGATAGGCACCCTTGGCACCTTCGACGAAAGCGGTGATATCGAACCGGCGGTCAGCCGCGGCAATTTCGCGTAGGCCGCGCTCGATCGCCGGGGTCACGCCGGCGACCGGCATGCGGACCGGAGCGGAGCTGCGATCGGCGACTTCGCCAGCCGCAACACGCGGGGTTTCCGCGGGTCGCGGACCCTGAATCATTTCCTCTTCATGCTCGGCCCGGCGGCCCAGCACGGAATAGAGTCGCAGGCCCAGAAAGGCGGCGATCATGGCGAGGATGACGATCTCGACGGTCTTGTCCACTTGGCTCAGTCCCTGCCGCAGCAACGCGGCGTTGCAATTCCCTATGCCTAAATAGGTAGCCAAGACAAATGAACAACGCGTGGATGGCGCTCTGACGGCAATTTTTTGCGGCAAGTGACGCAAGCCGGTCACATCGGCGCAAAATCCTTTGCCGCCGCAACCCGGCAATGCTAGGCGCGCGGCCAAATTCCACTCCTTTTCCAGCCGCCAACCCTTTTCCATTCGAAAGTAAGCTGCATCATGTCCGACGAAGGCAACATCATCACCGACCTTGGCCTTGGTGGCCCCGCCATGAACGGCGCCGACACCGCGCCTGCTGCCGGGATCATCTCGCAGTATGTCAAGGATCTCTCGGTCGAGAACCCCAACTCGCCGGAAAGCTTCCAGTGGACCGATGCGCCGCAGATCGACGTGCAGTTCAACATCGGCGCCCGCCAGCTGAGCGACGAAGTCAGCGAGATCGAGTTGAAGATCGCGCTGAAGTCGATCTGCGAAGCCGGCACGGCCTTCATCATCGACCTGTCCTATTGCGGGCTGCTGGGCATGCGCAATCTGGATGACGCGTCGAAGCACGCCTTCACTTATGCCGAAGCACCGCGCATCCTGTTCCCCTTCGCCCGCCGCGTGATCGCGGATGCCGTGCGCGATGCCGGCTTCCCGCCGCTGCTGCTGGAACCGATCGATTTCAACGGCATCTATCTGCAGCAGCTCGCGGCGCAGCAGGGCGAAGGCGAAGCGGCACCGGCCGGAAACGCCTGATCGCTAACGGGGCGGGGGCAATAGCGTGAGTCTGATCCGCAACGTTGGCACGATTGGCGGGCTGACGGCGATCAGCCGCGTCTTCGGCTTTGCCCGCGACATGCTGCTGGCGCGGGTGCTGGGCGCTGGCGGCGTGGCCGACGCTTGGCAACTCGCGTTCCAGTTACCCAACATCTTTCGCCGCCTGTTTGCGGAAGGGGCCTTTGCCTCGGCCTTCGTGCCGCTGTTCAACCAGCGCATGACGAACGACGGCGACATTTCCGACGCGCGTGCGTTCGCCAATCAGATGCTGGCCGTGCTGATCCCGATCCTGATCGTGTTCTCGGCGCTACTGCTCATCGTAATGCCCTGGGTGATGGGCCTGTTCGCCAGCGATACGCTCGCCGCGGACACCGAAAGGTTCGATCTGGCCGTGCTGATGGCGCGGATCGCCTTCCCCTATTTGGCCTTGATGAGCGTCGCAACGCTGCTGGCAGCCATCCTCAATTCGCTGTCGCGCTTCGCCGCCGCAGCGGCTGCACCGATCCTGCTTAACCTCTGCCTGATCGGTGCACTGGTGCTGGGGGCAATGGGCGGAACGGACGAAGCTGCCAAGCAGGTTACCGGCACTTACCTGGCGGTTTCGGTTTCGCTCTCCGGGCTGCTGCAGCTGATCTGGCTCTACGTTTGGGTCCGCCAGGCCCAGTTCCGGCTGGGACTTCAGCGCCCGCGACTGACCCCAGGTGTGCGCGAGTTTGGCAAGCTCGTACTGCCCGCGGTGTTCGGGGCTGGCGTCTATCAGATCAGCCGGTTCATCGACCTGTTTTTCATCGCCACGCTGCCCGACAAGAGCATCAGCTTCCTGAGCTATGCCGACCGGCTCAACCAGCTGCCGATGGGGATCATCGGCATCGCCCTGGGCACGGCTATCCTGCCCGCACTGTCGCGCTTTATCGCCCAGGATGACCGCGACAGCGCCTTCCGATTGCAGAGCAATGCCTTCGAATTGGCCATGCTGCTGACTGTGCCGGCGGCAGTGGCGCTCTATGTAGCCGGCCCGGCGATCACGACCGCATTCTATGTGGGTGGGGCCTTTACTCTGGCCGATGGCCTGGCGACTGGCGCGGTCGTCGGCGGGTTGGTCGTGGGCCTGCCGGCCTATGTTCTGGTCAAGGTGCTGGTGCCCAACTATTTCGCGCGCAAGGATACCCGCACCCCGGTGATCACCGCCGCTTGCTCACTGTTGATCAACATCGGCCTCAACCTGCTGCTGGTACCGCGGCTCGGGATCGTGGGGCTGGCGCTGGGCGGCTCGTTGGCAGCTTGGGCCAATGCGGCCATGCTCTATGGCGTGCTGCACCGCCGCGGTCATTATCACCTCACTGCCCAGGTTTCGGGACGGATTGCCCGGATCATGCTGGCCGCCGCCCTGATGGGAGCGGCGTTGTGGTTCGCCTTGCCACTCGCCGGCGATGCATTTCATGGCGCTCCGCTTGAACGAATTGTGGCGGTCTTGGCGGTCGTCGGCCTGGGCCTGATCGTCTTTTTTGGCAGCGCCTGGGCCGTGGGCGTTGTCAATCGCGACACAATCGGTCAGTTGCGCCGCCGTCAGCTTTGAAGGTTTGAGATATGCGCGTCGTTTCCGGTATCCAGCCCACGGGCAACCTGCACCTTGGCAATTACCTGGGCGCGATCCGCAACTGGGTGCGGATGCAGGATGACGTGACTGCGGGCGGCGGCCAGTGTCTCTATTTCCTGGCCGATCTCCACGCCATTTCGCAGCCGCACGTGCCCGCTGAGCTGGCTTCGAACACGCGCGAGATGGTCGCCGCACTGGTCGCCTGCGGGATCGATCCCGATCGCTCGGTCCTGTTCAATCAGGCCCAGGTGCCCCAGCATGCCGAGCTGCAGTGGCTGCTCAACGGTACGGCCCGGATGGGCTGGCTCAACCGCATGACGCAGTGGAAGGACAAGGCTGGCAAGAACCGCGAAGGAGCCTCGGTCGCGCTGTTCACTTATCCGGTGCTCCAAGCCGCCGACGTCCTGCTCTATCAGGCCACCCACGTGCCGGTGGGCGAGGACCAGAAGCAGCACCTCGAGCTGGCGCGCGACATCGCGCAGAAGTTCAACAACGATTTCGGCGCCGGGGAAGAGGTCTTCACCCTGCCCGATCCGATCATTCCGGCCGAAGCCGCGCGAATCATGTCGCTGCGCGATGGCTCGGCCAAGATGAGCAAGTCCGATCCTTCGGACATGAGCCGGATCAACCTGACCGACGATGCCGAGACGATCATGACCAAGGTCAAGAAAGCCAAGACCGATCCCGAACCCCTCCCCAGCGACAAGGGCGGGCTGGAAGGGCGGCCCGAGGCGGCCAACCTGGTCGGGATCTATGCCGCCATGTCGGGTGAGAGCCAGGACGCGGTACTGGCCAAGTTCGGCGGCGAAGGTTTCGGCAAGTTCAAGCCGGCGCTGGGTGAGCTGCTGGTCGAAAGCCTCGCCCCGATCAACGCCCGCTTCGTCGAACTGCGCCAGGACCGCGCCGCGCTTGACGCGATCCTGCGCAAGGGCGCGGAGAAGGCGCGAGCGCTGGCCGTACCGACGCTGGAAAAGGTCTACGCCGCGCTGGGATTGGTACGCTAACGGTCTGTCGCTATTCAAGCACGATTAAGCCGTGCTTCCTTACCTGCGCGGCAATGCTAACCTTTGCTCTGGTCCGTGTGCTGATTCGCGGCGGGCCGGTTTTTGGAGTTCCGGGTCCATGTCGCACATGAACAATTCGCCATTTGCCAGGCTTAAGCTGGCGGTGGTGCCGCTGCTCCTGCTCGCGCTCAGCGCCTGCGCTTCCAATTTCAACAGCCAGGTCACCCGCTTTGCCAGCCAGTTGCCGGCGCCGCAGGGCCAGACCTTCGCCGTCGTCGCCGATGATCCGGCGCTGGCTGGTGGGCTGGAGTTTGCGCAATATGCCCGCCTGGTCGAAGACCGGATGGGCGCACTCGGCTATCGCCCGGCCCCGCCCGAGGCTGCCACGCTGCTGGTGCGGTTCGACTATGGTGTCGACAAGGGCCGCGAACGCGTCCGCCGCAACGCCTTTGTCGATCCCTTCTGGTCTGATTGGTACGGCCCGCGCGGCTACTGGGGCTATGGCCGCCGCGGTTTCTACCGCCCGACCTCGGTCTGGGGCTATGGCTGGTATGATCCTTGGTTCGATGGCGGCGTGGAAAGCTACACGGTCTATACCAGCGGGATCAGCCTGAAGATCGATCGCAAGGCCGATGGCCAGCGCCTGTTCGAAGGCAAGGCCGAAGCCGCCTCGCTCTCCAACCGCCTGCAATACCTGGTCCCGAACCTGGTCGAGGCGATGTTCACGGACTTCCCGGGCAATTCCGGGGAAACCGTTCGGATCTCGGTTGCGCCGGAGAAGAAGCGGCGCAATTAAGGTAGCAACACCGAGTGGGCGGGCCTGGCGACAGGCCCGCCTTTTTCGTTGGTGATCAGACATTTCATGGTATGTTTCAGCTATGGAACACACCCGCCGCTTGTCCGCCACGAGCAAGGCCAGCCTGGCCTGGATTGGTGCCCTGACGCTTCTGGCCACTGGCCCTGTTGAGGCTAGCTCGCCCCCGGTCGATCCCTCGATCGTGGTAGAGGGTCAGCGCCAGACCCCCGAGGAAATCCGCCGGGCCGCGCGCGAATTCGTCCGCAAATCCGGCATCGCCCAGGGCCAGATCCCGGCTGCGCGCTGGCGCAATCCAGTCTGCGCCAAGATCGTCGGGCTGCATGGCAAGCCGGCCGAGCTGGTCCGTGCCAAGTTTGAGGCTGAGGCCAAGGCCGCCGGTGTGCCGCTGGCCCGGCCGGGCTGCACCGGCAATCTGGCGATCGTTTTTACCGATGACGGCGCAGCAGTCGCGCGCGCGATCGGACGCAAGGATCCGCGCCGCACCGCCGATGTCCCGATGCCAACCTTGCGGGCCATCTATCAGGGTGATGCCCCGGTCCGATGGTGGTACGCAGTGGGCGAAAGCAGCACCTCGGGTGTCTCAGCCGGGACCGCCGAACTGCCCTGGACCGGCGGCAATGCCGAGGGCGGTGGATCGGCCATACCCAGCAACGGCAACAACACCTTGCTGCGGCACAACGGCTCAAGCCTTGTCAGCACCCTGGTCGAACGCGGAATCACGCAGGCGACGGTAATCGTTGATGTGAATGCCGCCACCGGGAAGACACTCGATGCAGTTGCGGCCTATGTCGCAATGGTCGCGCTGGCCGAAGTGCGACCGCGCAGCGACCGGTCTCCGCTTTCGATCCTCAGCCTGTTCGAACCGGAGAGCAGCGTTGCCGATCTGTCCGAGCGCGATCGCGACCTGCTGCACACGCTCTATCGCCTGCCGCTCGATCGCACCGCGCTCAACCAGCGTAGTCGGCTGAGCCGGGGCGTGGCGGCAGCGGAGTTGGCCGACGATTAAGCCTTGAGGCTGACGACTCCGCCGGTCGAACCGAACCCGCCGGCCCCGCGTGCGGTTTCATCAAGGCTGTCCACTTCCACCCAGCTGGCCCGCGTCACCGGGGCGAGCACCAGCTGCGCCACCCGGTCACCGCGGCGGATCGCGAAGTCTTCCTGGCCGTGGTTGATCAGGATCACCTTCAGCTCGCCGCGATAGTCGCTGTCGATCGTACCAGGGGTGTTGGGCACGGTGATCCCGTGCTTGAGCGCCAGGCCCGAACGCGGCCGCACCTGGATTTCGAACCCTTCGGGGATCGCCATGGCCAGGCCGGTCGCCACGGCATGGCGGGCACCAGGCGCAATCGTCACGTCCTCGGCCGAAACCACGTCCATCCCGGCCGCGCCGCCGGTCGCGTAGGCCGGCAGCTCGAGTCCTTCCCCGTGCGGCAGACGCATCACCGCAACCGGGACATCATCCATTGAGGGCATCAGCAATTCTTTCAACGAGGGCAACGGCGACCTCGTCCTTGGGCAGTTCGGGCAAGTGGTCAACGCCCTTGCTCGAAACGATGTGGACGAGGTTCATGTCCCCGCCCATCACGCTGCCCGAAACGTCATTGGCGACAATCCAGTCCGCGCCCTTGCGCTTGCGCTTGTCCTTGGCGTGTTCCAGCACCTTCTCGGTCTCGGCGGCAAAGCCGACCACCAGCTTGGGCCGCTTGTCGCTGACCGAGACCATGGCGAGGATATCCGGGTTCTCGGTCAGCCGCAGCGCCGGCGGGGCCGAGCCGCGCTTCTTCATCTTCTCGGGCGCGTAGTCCTCGGTCCGCCAATCGGCCACGGCGGCAACCATCACCGCGGCATCGGCCGGCAGCGAGCGGCGCACCGCTTCGGCCATTTCGCGGGCGGTGACGACATCGATGCGGTCAACCCCCGGCGGGGTCGGCAGGGAAACCGGGCCGGAGACCAGCGTGACCCGCGCACCGGCCCGCGCAGCGGCGGCGGCAATCGCAAAGCCCTGTTTGCCGGAGGAGCGGTTGGCGATGTAGCGCACCGGATCGATCGGCTCATGCGTCGGACCGGCGGTGATCAGCACGTGTTTGCCGAACAGCGGGCGGTGGGCCGGCTCTTCCTCGAAATCGGGCTGGCCGGCGAGCGGATCGCCCTCCGTTGGTGCCAGAGCCGGTTCGGGTGCATCGCCCTTGAGCGGTTCGGGCGGGACCTGGTTCATCACCAGGTGATTGATCGCCTCGGCATCGGTCGGCGGGGCGGCGCGCGCCTTGCCCTTCTTGACCAGGATCGGCCCGGCATCACCCGGCACCGGATCAGGCAGCGGTACGAAGGGTGCGGGTCCGTCGACGAAGTCCCCATCCGGCACCACGTCCTCGACCTCAGCATCCTCGGGCAGCAATTCGTCTTCGAAAACGATCCGCGAGGTGGTGCTGCGCTGGATCAGGTTGCTCGACAGACCGCCCAGGTCAGCGGCACCCGCCAGCGGATCTTCGGGCGCCCAGGTCAGCTCGGGCACGATCATCGGCAGCGGTTCAAGCGCCAGGGCATCGCAGATCGCGGCCATCACCTGGGCCGGTTCCGGCAGGCGGCCAGGGCCAAATTCGCCGCAGGCCATCGGGCCTTCATCGGGCTCCATCACCGCAATCCCGCGTTCGCGCAGCGCGGTGACATTGGCCTGAGTCGCGGCGTTTTCCCACATCCGCACGTTCATGGCCGGGATCGCCATGACCGGCTTGTCCGTCGCCAGCAGCAGGGTGGTGGCCAGATCGTCGGCAATCCCGTGCGTCATCTTGGCCAGCAAGTCGGCCGTCGCGGGGCAGACGACGATCAGGTCGGCCTGGCGCGAGAGCTGGATATGACCCATCTCGACCTCGTTCTTGAGGTCCCACAGCGTGGTATAGACCGGGTTTTCGCTCAACGCGGCAAGGGTCATCGGCGTAACAAACTGCGCCCCGCCATTGGTGAGGACACAGGTTACCTCACCGCCATGCCTGCGGATCAGCCGCACGAGCTCGCACGACTTGTAGGCGGCAATCCCGCCGCCAACGACCAATAGAATTCGAGGTCCACTCATAGTGACCAGCTTGTGCAATGCCCAATCCCCTTGCGCAACAGGCTTTGCTTTCCGGATTTCCGTGGGGCACAGAGGTTAACATCGTCAAAACGGGGAAAGTTACCGCCATGCGCCTGATCCTGACCGCCATGCTGTTCCTGTTCGGCCTGTTCAATCTTTTGCTGGGTATCGGCTTTCTGGTCGATCCGGCCTCGATGCAGGGCAATTTCCCGGTGACGGCGACCGGCCCCGCCGGGATGGCCGTGCTGCGCGCCGATCTCACCGCCTTCTTCCTGGTCGCCGGAGGCTGCCAGCTGTGGGGCGGCTGGCGGCGCAATGGCGACCTGCTGCTGGTCCCCGGTCTGCTGATGGGCATTGCCTTCACCGGCCGGCTGGTCAGCGCGGCGATGGATGGCACCGCGCCCGGCTTTGCCGTGCCGATGGTGGTCGAAGCCGTACAGGTGATCCTGGCCTATGCCGCCTGGCGCATGCTGCCGCACCACCGCATCAGCGAAATCGCCGGCTAGGCGCGCGCCCAGAACACCGCGCCCATCACCAGATAGGCGGCCAGGAAGGCCAGGCTGTCAAACACGGTCTGGCGGCGCGGCGCGCCATCGCGCAGCTGCGTCAGCCACAGCGCGGGGATCACGAAGGCCAGCGCCAGCCCGCCCGATTGCATGAAGAACAGCTGCGGCTTGGCGGCGAGCTTTTCTGGCCCGATTCGCGCAAGCGCGTGGCCCAGCATCAGCGCCGAGACCAGGTTCAGCGGTACGGCTGCATAAAGCCATCCGGTCCGCTCCTGCCGAAAGGCCAGCGCCAGGACGGCGCTGGCCGCCAGTGCCGCCAGGATCACGCCCAACCAGTCCATTGCGCCCATTTCCGACTCCTTTCGCGCAAAGGTAGCGCGCGCGGCGCTTCGCGTGTAGGGGGCGCGGCCATGGCAATCGAACTTCCCGACCAGAAGCGCGTGGGTATGGTCAGCCTTGGCTGCCCGAAGGCGCTGGTCGATTCCGAACGGATCCTCACCCGGCTACGCGCCGATGGCTATGCGATGAGCCCCGACTATGCCGGGGCCGATGTCGTGCTGGTCAACACCTGCGGGTTCCTCGATTCCGCCAAGGAAGAAAGCCTGGCCGCGATTGGCGAGGCGATTGCCGAGAACGGCCGCGTGATCGTCACCGGCTGCATGGGAGAAGAGGCCGAGACCATCCGCGCCCGCTTCCCGCAGGTCCTCGCCGTCACCGGCGCGCACCAGTACGAGGCCGTGGTCGAGGCGGTGCATGAAGCGGCGCCGCCTTCGCAAGGCCCCTTCATCGACCTGATCCCGCAGCCCGATGTGAAGCTCACCCCGCGTCATTACAGCTACCTCAAGATTTCCGAGGGCTGCAACCATGCCTGCGCCTTCTGCATCATCCCGCAATTGCGCGGCAAGCTGGCCAGCCGCCGGGTCGATGCCGTGCTGCGCGAGGCTGAAAAGCTGGTCGCGGCGGGCACGAAGGAGCTGCTGGTGATCAGCCAGGATACCTCGGCCTATGGCGTCGATATCCGGCATGAGGAGCGGATGTGGAAGGACCACCCGGTCCGCGCCCACATGACCGACCTCGCCCGCGAACTGGGCCAGCTCCGCACGCCAGAGGGCCAAGCCCCGTGGGTGCGGCTGCACTATGTCTATCCCTATCCGCACGTCGATGCGGTGATCCCGCTGATGGCCGAAGGGCTGCTGACGCCCTACCTCGACATCCCGTTCCAGCACGCCAGCCCCCGCGTGCTGAAGGCCATGAAGCGCCCGGCCAACGAGGCCAAGGTGCTCGAACGGCTCAAGTCCTGGCGCGAGATCTGCCCGGACATCGCGGTCCGCTCGTCCTTCGTGGTCGGCTTCCCGGGTGAGACCGAGGCCGATTTCCAGTACCTGCTCGACTGGCTCGACGAGGCTCAGCTTGACCGCGTCGGCGCCTTCCGCTTCGAACCTGTCGCCGGCGCTGCCGCAAATGACCTGCCCGGCGCTGTGCCGGAGGAGGTCAAGGAAGAGCGCTATGCCCGGATCATGGCAAAGACCGCCGCGATCAGCGCCGCCAAGCTCCAGGCCAAGATCGGCCGGACCCTGCCGGTGATCATCGACGCGGTGGGCGAACCGGACGAGGATGGCGACATCGGCGCGACCGGCCGCTCACAGGCCGATGCGCCCGAGATCGACGGCGCGGTCCACCTGCGCGAGGTGCCGCCCAGCCTCCAGCCGGGCGATATCGTCCAGGTAACGATCGAGGACGCCGACGAGCACGACCTGTTCGGCGCGATTGCCAACTAACCGGCCAGTACCGCCCCAATCGCGCGAGCGGCATCTTGCATGACCGCGCGCGGATCAAGCTCCGGCTCGTCGAACACCAGTTCGATCGCGCAGTAACCGAGGTCAACGGCCAGCCGTGCCCGGCGCTCCAGCACCGCGCGATCCTGCGCCGGATCAGCCGCGAGCGCGCGCGCGACCAGTTCCGCCGTCAACGCGCGGTGCGAGGCGAGGCGAACCTCGGCCAGTTGCGGCACGGCGCGCAGCATCCGCATGATCCATGGCCCGCCCGGACTTGCCTCGGTCAGCGGGATATGAGCCAGCAGGACTTCGGCGATCTCAGCTTCATCTTGCGCTTGGCCCAGCTCGACCAGCGCGTTCTGCGCCGCCATCAACCGTTCGCCCAGCGCCGCCAGCAGCGCGTACTTGTCGGCAAAGTAATGATAGAGCGTCGGCGGACTGACCCCGGCGCGCGCCGCGACCAGGTTGGTGCTGATCCGTTCCACTCCGACTTCCGCCAGCAGTTCACCCGCGGCGTCAAGCAGCCGCTCATAGGTCGCTAGGGCGCGCTTTTGGGTGGGTTTGCGGCTCACTTCGCTGCCTCCTTGACAGAAATATAGCTATAGCTAGATTTCAAGTCGAAGGAAGGGGAGAATCGATGCGTCGACTGTTTTTTGCACTGCCTTTGGCCCTGGCGGCCTGCGAGGCGCCGCCCCAGCCCTTGACGCCAGAGCAGAGCGCAGCGCTGAAGCCAGCCGATGCCAGGCTGGCGGCGCTCTACGAAAGTTCTTGCAAGGCCTGCCACGCGGTGGCGGATTCGGGTGCACCGCTGACGGGCGACCGCACCCAGTGGGATGCCCGCTGGGCCAAGGGTGAGACCGTGCTGTTGCAGCACACGCAGGTCGGCTTTGCCGCCATGCCGGCGGGCGGGCAATGCTTCACCTGCACCCCGGCCGACCACGCGGCGCTGATCCGCTTCATGGCGGGGCGCGCACAATGACGACGCGGCGCAAGGTCCTGCTGGGCGGTGCAGGCGTGCTGGCGCTGGGCGCGGGTGGTCTGGTCGGGCGGCGCGTCTGGCTCGACCGCGAACCGGCAGCGCTGCCCGCGACAGACGCGCAAGGACGCGTGGTCTGGCAGAACTGGTCCGGGCTGGAGCATTCCTACCCGGCCCAACGCGCCGCGCCCGCCAGCGATGCCGAACTGGCCGAACTGATGCGCCGCGCGCCCGTCCCGATCCGCCCGGTCGGTGCCGGGCACAGTTTCACAGCACTGGTGCCAACCGATGGCACGTTGCTCTCGATGGATCGGATGACGGGCCTGGTCAGCCACGATGCCACCGCCATGACCGCCACGGTGCGCGCCGGGACCCGCCTTTCGGCGTTGGGTCCAGCGCTGGCCGCGATCGGGCAGGAGATGCCCAACTTGCCCGACATCAACAAGCAGACCTTGGCCGGCGCAATGGCGACAGCGACGCACGGCACCGGCAAGGGCCTGACCGCGCTGCATGGCGAGGTAACCGCGCTGAAGCTGGTCACCCCGGCGGGCGAGATCGTGCAATGCAGCCGCGATACTAAACCCGAACTGTTCCATTCCGCGCGGGTCGGCCTGGGTGCCTTCGGTGTGCTGAGCGAGGTAACGCTGGCCAACAAGCCCCTCACCCGTGTGCGCAAGGAAGTGCGGCTGGTCGATACCGATGCCTTGCTGAAGGACTGGCCAGCCCTCGCCGCGAGACACCGCAATGCCGAGTTCCTGGTCCTTCCCTTCACCGGCAAGTCGGCGCTGATCACCCATGACGTAACCGACGAACCGGTCCGCCCGCGCGGGCCGGATCAGGATGCCGATACGCTGATGAGCCTCAAGACGCTGCGTGACGTGTTCGAATTCACGCCCGGCCTGCGCAAGCAGCTGGCCAGCGCGGCGCTGGAGGACATCCCGCCTGAGATCGCCATCGACGAAGGCTGGAAGCTCCTCTCGAACGAGCGCCCGGTGCGGTTCAAGGAGATGGAGTACCACGTGCCGATCGACCAGCAGGTCGGCGCGCTCAGGGAAATCATCGCCCGGATCGAGCGTGACGCGACCGACGTGTTCTTCCCGATCGAGGCGCGGATCATTGCGCCGGACGATGCCTGGCTTTCGCCCTTCTACAGCCAAGAGAGCGGCTCGATCGCGGTCCATGCCTATTACAAGGAGGCGCATGACTGGATGCCGCGGCTGGTCGAGCCGGTGCTGCGCGAGGCGGGCGGGCGGCCGCACTGGGGCAAGCTCCATTCGCTCGGGGCGGCAGAGCTGGCCAAGCTCTATCCCCAGTTTGCCGAGGCCAATGCCGTGCGTCGCAGCCTTGACCCCGACGGGCGGATGATGAACCCCTTCCTGCGGAAGATTTTCGGGTGAAGCGGCGTACGGTCCTGATCGGCGGAGCGGCCCTGGCCGGGGCAGGCCTGCTCGCGCTGCGGCCAGCGGAAGGAGGCGGAATGCACGATGCCTATTTTGCGGGGCTGTCCGCAGCACTGAAGCGGGCCGGGCTGATGCATCCTGTGCTGGTGATCGACCGGCAGCGCCTTTCCGCCAACATTGCCGCGATCCGGAGCCGGGTTACGGAGGGCAAGCTGCCCTTGCGCGTGGTGGCCAAGTCGCTCCCATCGCCAGCCCTGCTGAGCGCGGTCATGGTGGGCATGGGCACCCAGCGGCTGATGGTTTTCAGCGCCGAAATGCTGCTGCAATTGCTGCCACTCCACTCCAACGCCGATTACCTGATGGGCAAGCCGCTGCCCGCGTCCGAATTCGTGCGAGTGATCGACAGGGCCGGGGCCGAGGCCGTCGCCAACGTCCAGTGGCTGATCGATACGCCGGAACGGCTCAAGGCTTACGGCGAAGTCGCCAAGGCGCGCGGCCTCACCTGGCAGGCCAGCCTGGAGATCGACGTCGGTCTCCACCGCGGCGGCTTTACCGATCCCGCGGCGGTCAAGGCGGCTGCGGCATCGGCCGCCAGCCGCGGGGCGACCATTGCTGGCCTGATGGGCTATGACCCCCATGTTCCGAAAATGCCCAACCCGGATGGTGCTTTTACCAGCGCGCAGGATGCCTATCGCGCAATGATCGGTGCGGTGCGCGAAGCAGGGCTCGACCCCGCCAAGCTGACGCTCAACACCGCCGGCAGCCCGACCTTCTCACTCCACTGCGCCGGAACCGTAGCCAACGAGGTTTCGGTCGGCTCGGCCTTCGTCAAGCCGGGTGACTTCGATTACGACGATCTCGGCGCGCTCCAGCCCGCCGCCTTTATCGCTACCCCGGTGATCAAGGCGAGCGCCGATCAGGACCTGCCCGGTCTTTCCGCGCTGTCCGGCCCGCTGCACTGGTGGGATCCCAATACCCAGCGCGGGTTCTTCATCCACGGCGGGCACTGGCTGGCCAAGCCGGTTTCGCCGCCGGGGCTGGAGTATTCGAAGCTGTTCGGCCGCTCGTCCAACCAGGAGCTGCTGACCGGATCGCGCCAGGTTGACCTGAAGGTCGACGACCACGTGTTCCTGCGTCCCGACCAGAGCGAGGCGCTGTTCCTGCAGTTCGGCGATATCGTGCTTTACGACGGCGGTGAGATCGGCGGCACCTGGCCGACCCTGCCGATCAGCGCTTAGTCCCGGCTCACAGCCAGTCGATTCGCTTGAAGCGCAGCCACAAACCGCCGCAGATCGCGGCGATCAGCGTCATCACTGCCGGATAGCCCCAGGGCTGGCGCAGTTCGGGCATGTATTCGAAGTTCATGCCATAGATCCCGGCAATCGCTGTCGGCACGGCCAGGATCGCGGCCCAGGCGGCCAGTTGCCGGGTCATCATGCCCTGGCGGTGCTGCTCCAGCAGGCTGGCGGTTTCGACGACCGAGGCCAGCGTTTCATTGAGCCCCGCAATTCGCCGCATCGTGCGGCGCATGTGATCGAGCACGTCGCGGTACCAGACCCGCGCGCCAACATCGATCACCGGCAGTTCGGTGGTGGCAAGCCGCTCGCAGACTTCCTCCATCGGGCCGACAATCCGGACGAAGCGGCGCAGCTGGCGGCGCAGGCGGAAGATCCGGCGGATCGTCGAAGGCTCGGGGAAGACATCGATCGCCCGTTCCTCAATCGTCTGGACCGCTTCCTCCAGCCGCTCCATGATCGGTTGATAGCCATCGACCACGAAATCGAGGATCGCGTGGGCAACATAGTCTGGCCCTTCGATCAGGCGATCGGCCGCTGCTTCCAGCCGGCTCCGGACCATTCCATGATCGCGCTCCGAACCGAACCGTACCGTGGCGATGAAATCGCGCCCCAGGAACACAGCCGTCTGGCCATAGGCAATCTTGTCGCCTTCTTCGATCGTGGCAGTACGGGCAACGATGAAGAGTTGCTGCCCATAGGCGTCGATCTTGGGCATCTGCATCGGGTTCAGCGCATCTTCCACCGCAAGCGGGTGCAAGCCGAACTGGGCCTGAAGGAGCGCCATTTCCTCGGCACCGGGCGCATAGAGTCCGACCCAATCGAAGGTCCCAGCGGGCAGTTCGCTGCGCGGCTTGCCGTCAAGCGGCAGATCGGAGAGGGCAACCCGCCCTCCGGCGTAACGGCGCGAAGCAATGATCATTGCCAAGCTGTGCCAAAGCAGCATGATACTGGCAATCCCGCCTTGCGTGGGTTAAGCGATCGGTTAATACTGACAAACATGTCAATTGCTGGTGGGAGACCAGACCGATGAACGCGATGTCGCCGGTTGAAGAAGTGCTTGATTTCCTGATCGTGGGGGCCGGAATCTCAGGGATCGGCATGGCCGTGCACCTGACCCGGGACTGCCCCGGCAAGCGTTATGCGATTCTGGAACGGCGCGATCAGCTCGGCGGCACCTGGGACCTGTTTCGCTATCCCGGCATCCGGTCAGACAGCGACATGCACACGCTGGGTTTCTCTTTCGCGCCGTGGAAGCATGAAAAGTCGATCGCTGGTGCCCCGGCAATCCTCGAATACCTCAATGACATCAGCGATGAATACGGCCTGCGCCCTAACATGCGGTTCGGTCTGAAGGTGGTCAGCGCCGATTGGGACAGCCAGACCGCGCGCTGGACCGTCGTGACCGAGGACAAGAATGGCAAGCAGGGCCGCGTCCTCACTCGCTTCCTGTTCCTGGGCGCCGGCTATTACGATTACGAGGAACCCTATGATGCCAATTTCCCGGGCCGGAAGGACTTCAAGGGTCAGATCATCCATCCGCAGTTCTGGCCGGATAATCTCGATTACCAGGGCAAGAAGGTGGTGGTGATCGGCTCTGGCGCCACCGCCGTCACAATCGTGCCGGCCATGGCTCAATCGGGCGCAGGACATGTCACCATGTTGCAGCGCACGCCGACCTGGATGGTCAGTCTGCCGGCCAAGGACCGCTTTGCGAACACCCTGCGCAAGTTCCTGCCGGCAAAGCTCGCCTACGCGGTGACCCGGGCCAAGAACATCTTCCTACAGGACCTGTTTTTCAAGCGAGCCCGGAACGAGCCCGAAAAGGTGAAGGAATTCATCAATAGAAGGCTCAAGGAACTTCTCGGCGCGCACTATAACGCCGCCGATTTCACGCCACCCTACAATCCATGGGAACAGCGGCTGTGTGCGGTGCCCGATGCCGACTTCTTCGAGGCGATCAAGGCCGGTACGGCCAGCGTGGTAACCGACCATATCGAGAAGTTTGACAAGACCGGGATCAAGCTCAAGTCGGGCGAGCATCTGGATGCTGACATCATCGTCACGGCCACGGGACTAAAGCTGGCTATGGCCGGCAAGATCGCGGTCTCGGTCGACGGTGCTCCGGTCGATTTCTCGGAGCACTTCTATTACCGGAACTGCATGTTCTCGAACGTGCCGAACCTGATTTCGGTGTTCGGCTACGTCAATGCCAGTTGGACCCTGCGGGTCGATATCGTTGGCGAGTTCGTGACCCGGCTGATCAAGCAGCTGGACGCCATCCACGCCCAGGTGGCGGTGCCGGTCCTGGCCAAAGAGGACGAGCCCGAAGCGGAGGATATGTTCGCCGATTTCTCGTCCGGCTATTTCGAGCGCAGCAAGCACATCCTGCCCAAGAATGCGCCCAGCCTGCCGTGGCGGATCAATCAGGAATACCGCAAGGATCGCCTGGACATGCGACAGGCTCCGCTCGACGACGGGATCCTGCAATTCCGCCGCGTGCGCGAGTCGGTTGACGCTTGAGTCGACCAAAGGCCTGATTGCGCGGGAGGCAGCTTTCGCCTAACCCGCGCGGATGGCTGATACTTCGCGCACCTGGACCGCCGCCCTGCTGGTAATCGGCGACGAGATTCTCTCTGGCCGCACCCAGGACAAGAACGTGGCGCAGGTTGCCTCCTGGCTCAATGTCCAGGGCATCCGACTGAAGGAAGTGCGGGTGGTCGCCGATGACGAGGCGGCAATTGTCGAGGCGGTCAATATCCTGCGCGCCCGCAACGATTACCTGTTCACCACCGGCGGGATCGGCCCGACGCATGACGATATCACCGTCGATGCGATTGCCGCCGCGCTGGGCGTGGACGTGGTGATCCATCCGGATGCCCGCGCGATCCTGGAACGCTATTACGAAACGCGCGGCGGCCTGAACGATGCCCGCCTTCGCATGGCCCGCGTTCCGGCCGGGGCGGATCTGATTCCCAACCGGATGTCCGGCGCGCCGGGGATCAAGATCGGCAATATCTACATCATGGCCGGGGTGCCCTCGATCACCGCCGGCATGCTCGATGCGCTGACCGGGACGCTGGAAGGCGGGCTGCCGGTGCTCTCCGCCACCGTAGGCTGCTGGGTCCCCGAAAGCGAGATCGCTGATCTGCTGCGCCAGACTGAAAGGGACCACGAAGGCGTGGCGATCGGGTCCTATCCCTTCTTCCGCGAAGGCCGGGTCGGTGCCAACTTCGTGATCCGCAGCACTGACTCAGCGCTGCTCGAAGCCTGCTCGGCGGCCTTGGCGGCTGGCCTGGAAGCCACTGGCCGCGAGGCGGTCCACGGCGGGATCTGAGCGCAGGTGAACCGCATCCTGCCTTCGGCGGCGCTGGCCGGGCTGACCGCCTGCGCGATCCAGCCAGCCAATCCGGTTGATGGGCTCGAGCGGATGCTCGCCGCCCATGACAGCGCCACGGCCGCGCTGGAGCAATGGTGCGAGCAGCAGGGCCTGGCCAATCCGGCGCGGGTGATCGCCGCGCAAACCCCGGGTCAGCTCGTCGCCGATCCATCCGACCTGCGCAGCCTGTTGGGCGTTGGCGCAGAAGAGCTGCTCGGCAGCCGCCATGTCCGCCTGACCTGCGGCGGTAGGCTGCTGAGCCAGGCGCAGAACTGGTATGTGCCGGCGCGCCTCACGCCAGAGATGAACGCCGTGCTGGCCAGCACCACCACACCCTTTGGCAAGGTCGCCGCCCCGCTGGGCTTCAAGCGCGAACTGATCGAGACGCGGCGCGGCTCCGGCCCGGATTGTCCGGCCGACACCGTCCTGTTCCAGCGCGCGCTGCTGCGCCTGCCCGATGGCCGGCCGCTGGCCCACGTGCTGGAATGCTATGCCGCCAGCGCGCTTCCGGCTTCACGTTAACTTAACCACGCTCCTTAACCCCACGATGGGACAGCGGCGAAAGCGCCGTTGAGCCGATCCACGCACGTGATAACTGCTAGCTCGTTCGGGGTCGCACCTGTCTGGACTGAGCAAGGAGCTTTCACCGTGGCCATCAATTTCGCTCGCAATTCCGGCATCGTCGAAAAGCGCCGCGCGCCGCGCGCGCCCCTGGGCATCGACGCTTCGATGCGCGAGCGCGGGCGGACTGCCCTCGATGTCAAGGTACTGACCTTTTCGGCCTTCGGCTGCCAGGTCACCGGCTTCCTGCCGACGTCCGGCGAGGGCCAGGCCTGGCTCAAGCTCCCGGGCCTTGAAAGCCAGGCGGTGACCGTAATCTGGAACAATGGCCAGCATATCGGCGTCGAATTCGAGCGGCCCCTGCACCCCAGCGTTGCCGCGCGTTATCTCCCCGCCGCCGGCAGCCATGCCGCCAACTATGCCGCAGCCAATCCGGCCGCCAATGACCGGCTGCTGTCGCGGCGCGAACAGATCATGGCCGGCATCGTCGCTTCAGACTTCTCGCCGCTCCAGCGCACCAAGAAGCCCAGCAAGCTTGGCATGTTCGGCAAGATCAGCCGCATGACCGTCCGCAAGGCCGATCACCGCAACGAACCGCGCTATGGCGACAACCTGCACCAGGGGCCAAGCAAGGTGATGATCGATGGCGAGTCGGGCTCGGTCCGCAATGTCTCGGCCAGCGGCATTCGCGCCTTCATGCCCCATGTGCTGGACCGCGAAATCGGTGACAAAGTGCCGGTCGAATTCGATGGCTTCGAACCGATCAAGGGCCGGATCGTCTGGATGAACCAGACCGAACTGGGCATCAGCCTGCCCCTGCACACGATCGAGCTGTTCGACGCGAACTGATTACGGCGCCGCCACGCTCTGGCGTGGCGGTACGCCCTTGTCGACCACCAGGGTAATGACCACGCGCGCGGGCTCCGCGCCGTGGTTCACGCCGTTATGGGGCACCCCGCGCGGCATGGTGAAACTGTCGCCGGGCTCAAGGATCGTGGTCTTGCCCTTGATCCGCAGTTCCAGCCGCCCGGCCGTGACATAGGCTACCTCGGTCCCGGGGTGGATATGCCAGCCGCTTTCACCGCCGACCGGAAAGTCGCGGCTCTGCACGATCACCTGCTGCGCCCGGGCGCGCGGTACGTCGATTTGGGCGTGCGTTTGCGGGACCGAAGCGGGCGGTGCGGCCGCCGTCCCCGCTGCCAGAGCCATCACCATTGCTAGTCGCATCGCATTCTCCCCTTCGGCGGGGAGGATGGCACAAAGCAAAAGGGCCGGGAAGGTTTCCCCTCCCGGCCCCTTGAATTGCTAGCTCAGGTTCGGCTCAGGCGCCGTGAACCTGCGCCACGTCGAGCTTCAGGCCCGGACCCATCGACGAGGACAGACCGGCCTTGCGCAGGTACTTGCCCTTGGCGCCAGCCGGCTTGGCCTTGACGACCGCATCGACGAAGGCTTCGAAGTTGGCCTTCAGCGCATCATCGCTGAAGCTCATCTTGCCGATGCCGCCGTGGATGATCCCGGCCTTTTCGACGCGGAATTCGATCTGGCCGCCCTTGGCAGCCTTGACCGCTTCGGCGACGTTCGGGGTGACAGTGCCCAGCTTCGGGTTCGGCATCAGGCCCTTGGGACCCAGCACCTTGCCCAGACGGCCAACCAGACCCATCATGTCCGGCGTGGCGATCACGCGGCCATAGTCGAGGTTGCCGTTCTGCATGTCTTCCAGCAGGTCTTCGGCGCCAACCTTGTCGGCCCCGGCGGCGAGCGCGGCATCAGCCTTGTCGCCGCGGGCGAAGACCGCAACCTTGACGTCCTTGCCGGTGCCCGAGGGCAGCACGACCATGCCGCGGACCATCTGGTCAGCGTGGCGCGGATCGACGCCGAGGTTGAGCGAGACTTCGAGCGTTTCGTCGAACTTGGTGGTCTTGAGCTCGCGCAGCAGCTTCAGCGCTTCGTCAAAGCCGTGCACGGCCTGATTGTCGCCCAGCTTTTCGGCCAGCATCTTCTGCTTCTTGGTCTGTGCCATGTCGTTAGCCCTCCACGACCTGCAGGCCCATCGCGCGTGCGGAGCCTTCGATGATCTTCGTTGCCGCTTCGATGTCGTTGGCGTTGAGATCGGCCATCTTGACCTGGGCAATCTCGGCCAGCTGCGAGCGCTTGATCGTTCCGGCGGAAACCTTGCCCGGCTCCTTCGAGCCCGACTTCAGGTTGATCGCCTTCTTGATCAGGAAGGTGGCAGGCGGGGTCTTGGTGACGAAAGTGAAGCTGCGATCCGCATAGACCGTGATGATGGTCGGGATCGGCATGGCGGGCTCAAGGTCCTGCGTCGCGGCGTTGAACGCCTTGCAGAATTCCATGATGTTGACGCCGCGCTGGCCCAGGGCCGGACCGATCGGCGGCGACGGGGTCGCCTTGCCTGCAGGAACCTGCAGCTTGATATAGCCTTCAATCTTCTTGGCCACGATGGGCCTCCTTTCTTCCTGTTGGCCCGGAACTTCGGGCCGCAGAGTAAGCGGTCAAGCGAGGGGCCAGGGGCCCTTCTCCCGCACGGAATCACTCGGGAACCCCCAAGCGAAGGCGCGCGCTTAGGCGAAAGTCGGCAGGAATGCAAGCCTTGTGGCCCGCTCGCCGCAGCCATGTACCGGTGGTCGAAAAGCACTGGCGCAGCGATAACGCGGGCTTAAGGCTGATCCCCATGAAGCGCGCTATTCTGACTCTATCCGTGCTGGCTTGCGGCTTGATGGCAATTGCCCTGCCAGAGCTCGGGGCCGCACGTGACCGCAAAACAGTTGTCCCAGCCTACAAGATGCCCCCGCTGACCCCGGCGGTGATCGACGATAACCTTGCGATTGGGGGCGAAGAGATTGCGGCCCGCAAGCTGCGCTCACGCCTGACGGTTGAGGTCGGCGTCAACGGTACCGGGCCTTATCGCTTCGTGGTCGATAGCGGCGCCGACACCTCGGTGATCGGTTCGCGCCTTGCCTCGGCCCTGCAGCTGCCGTCCGGAAAGCCCGTGCTGCTCAACAGCATCACCGAAAGCCGGCAAGTCGAGCGCGTGCTGGTTGACGCCCTGCAGCTCGGCCCTTCGGTCTTCCGCGAGCTGGAACTGCCAAGGCTGGACGAGCGCGATCTGGGCGCGACCGGGATGATCGGGCTCGATGCCCTGGTCGAACAGCGGCTGATGCTCGATTTCGAGAAGCGCAAGATCAGCGTCGACGATGCCAAGAAGCCCGCCCCGCGCCTCGACGGGGAAATCGTGGTGACCGCGCGGCTGAAGCGCGGGCAACTGATCCTGACCCAAGTCACCGCCAACCGTTTGCCGCTCGATGCCGTGGTCGATACCGGCTCGGAAATCACGATCGGCAACATGGCGCTGCGCAATCAGATCGTCCGCCGCCGCCAAGCCGAATTGCAGAAGATCGAGGTCGTTGGCGTAACCGGCAAGGCGCTGACGCTGGAACTGGCCGTGGTCCGGGATCTGCGCGTCGGCGGCGTGGTGATGACCAATGTGCCGGTCGCCTTTGCCGACGTCCCGCCCTTTGCCGCCTTCGGACTGGATACCAAGCCGGCGCTGCTGCTGGGCACCGACCTGATGGAAAACTTCCGCAAGGTCAGCCTGGATTTCAAGGCCCGCAAGGTCCGCTTCCAGCTGCGCAGCTGCGCGTCCCAGGGGATCACGATCTCAACCCAGCGCAGCTACGCCAAGATCGGCGCGGAACGCGGCAATGCGGCGGTCTGCAACCGCTAGGCGGCGACAGACTGCGCCCGCCTTACTTCACCAGTTCGACGTGCTCGAAGTCCAGCTCGACCGGGGTGGCACGGCCGAAGATCGAGACCGAGACCTTGACGCGGTTCTTGTCGAAATCGAGCTCTTCCACCACGCCGGTGAAGGAATTGAACGGGCCGTCCAGCACCTTGACCGAATCGCCGATCTCGTAATCGACGCTGATGTGCTTCTTGGGTTCGGCTGCGGCGGCATCGCGGGCGCCGAAATAGCGGGCTGCCTCGCGGTCCGAGATCGGCTGCGGCTTGTTGTTGTTGCCGAGGAAGCCGGTGACCTTGGCGGTGTTCTTGACGAGGTGATAGACATCGTCGTTCATCGCCAGCTTGGCCAGGACATAGCCCGGCATGGTCTTGCGTTCGACCTGAACCTTCTTGCCGCGCTTCACTTCGGTGACGGTTTCCGACGGCACTTCGACCGCTTCGACCAGCGCCGACAGCCCCAGGCGCTCAGCCTCGGACAGGATCGATTCGCGCACCTTGTTCTCGAAACCCGAGTAGGCGTGGATGATGTACCAGCGAGCCATGTTGAAATTTCCGTATCTGGTGATTGCTTCGGATCAGGCGAGCGACAGCAGCCAGCTGACGATCGCGCCGAAGACCGTGTCGACGCCGAGGAAGAACAGGGCCAGGAGCAGCATCATGATTCCCACGAAGATCGCGGTGGTCGTGGTTTCCTGGCGGGTCGGCCAGACGACCTTGCGCGCTTCGGCCTGAACCTGCCGCATGAATTCGCCGGGATTGATCTTGGCCATGGCTTCCTAGCCCGTCACTTGAGTTTCGTTCCTGTCTTCCGCCAAGGGCTCATCGCCGCCCCGATCGTGGTGACCGGGAGGGGCGATGTGTTCTCCTATGTCGGAAGACACCGCCGCACTTAGCTATCGCCCGGAACTTTTGCAAGCCGTGCCACAAGGGTACCGGGCGCGCGGTAGACCACGACCGCTCCGGGCGGCAGGCTGTCAGGCTCGCGCGGGCCGACATACCACAGCCAGTCCATGTTCCTGGCCGGGGCCCAGTTCGCCAGGTCGATCGGTCTGCCTGGCCGCCACAGCAGCCGCTGGCTGGGATCGCGGAAATTGGGGCCGCCGTCCTTCAGGCGAATCATGTGGATGCCGGGCACGGCGAAGTGGGCATTGATCAGCACGTTCTTGCGCAGCACGGCATAGCCGCCGATGTGCTCCTGCGTGTTGTAGCCCCACTTGCCGCCGTTGGTGACGACCAGGTTGGCGACCCGCGCGCCCTGCGGCAGGTGATCGACGGCGGCCAGCAGCCGCTCGGTCTCGGCCGAGCCGCGCTGCCAGATGTCGGTCGTGACCGAGATTCGCGCCAGGAACAGGGCTGGCGCCACCCACAGCAGCCAGCGCGGCACGTTCCAGCTCAGCGCCAGGCAGCCGACCAGCAGGCCCGAATAGATCATCCGCGCATCGGCGAGGTCGCCGCCGAAGATGTGGCGGGGCATGGCGATCGAGCCGATCAGCAGGATCGCCGCCGCCCAGCCCAGCCGTCCGTCGATCCGGCGCAGCAGCAGCGACCCGGCCAGGACGGCGGCAACCAGCAGCAGGCTGGCATGATCGAGCCAGACGATCCCGTCGCGCATCGCCTGCTTCCAGATCGCCGATTTGAAGATCCAGACCTTGGCACCATAGCTGGGCAGGCCGCTGGGATTGTCACCCAGGAACAATGAGGCGAACGGCAGGAACAGCGGCCAGGGCGCGAAGAAGGCGGACAGGTCCTTGCGGCGGTGCCATTCGTAACCGAACACCAGGATGCCCAGCATCCCCCAGCCCGAAACATGCAGCACCCAGACCAGCACGCCCAGTGGCATGAACAGCAGCGGGCGCCATGGCTTGTCTTCCAACCGCACCCAGGCGGCAAAGGCAAACAAGGCTGCTGCCTGGGCGAGGCCGAAGTTGAGGAAGCCGAGGATCAGGCTGGGCGACCAGACGAAGCACAGCGCCAGTAGCGAGGCGAGCCCGATCCGCCGGCGCAGGCTCCATTCGACTGCCAGAATGCCCAGCGCGGTCAGCAGCGGCACCAGCCCGGCGATGATCCGACCCGCCGCCTCGAGCCCGAACAGCGCGGCCAGCGGCTGGACCAGCAAGTCGGCACCGAGGTTGCCCGACCACTTCCAGTCGAATTCATAATAGCGCTGCAGGAAGGCATTTTCGCCGCGTTCCAGCATCACGTAATAGCGGGCGAGGTGCGCGGCATAGTCCACCATCTGCGGATACTTCGCGACCAGCACCGGCAGGCAGGTCAGCACCGCCAGCACCAGGCCCAGCAGCACGCCCTCGCGCGCGGTCGGACGCGCGCTCAGCCAGGCGGCAAGCCCCGTGCGGCGCGGAGCGGATTGCGCGAAGGTCAGTTCGACGGACATCAGCTCGGCTTGTTGGTGGAAGAGGCGGTGGCAGGAGTGGCAGGATTCGAACCCGCGGCCCTCGGTTTTGGAGACCGATGCTCTACCAGCTGAGCTACACTCCTGCAGGCGCGCTGGCCCTTAGGTCAGGCGAAGGCGGTTGGCAAGGAACTTGTCCCCGCCCGCCGCGCTATCTGCTATGATGCGCCCCATGCACGCGCCTGTGCCCCAGATCATCGAGCCGGATCTGCTGCTGCTGGCCTATCGCAGCGGGATCTTTCCGATGGCCGATGCCCGCGACGATCCGGAGATCTTCTGGGTCGAGCCGCGCCGGCGCGCGATCCTGCCGCTGGATGGCTTTCGCTGTTCGCGCTCACTGGCCCGCACCCTGCGGCGTGGGCGCTTCAGTGTCACCTGCAATGCCGATTTCGCCGCCGTGATGCAGGCCTGCGCCGGGCCGCGCGGCGAATCGGGCGAAACCTGGATCAGCCACCGGATCGAAGCGAGCTACCGCGCGCTGCACGCCATGGGCCTGGCCCACTCTATCGAGTGTTGGCAGGACGGCGCGCTGGTCGGCGGGCTCTATGGGGTCGGGTTCGACCGGGTATTCTGCGGCGAATCGATGTTCAGCCGGGTGCCCGATGCCTCGAAGGTCGCGCTGGCCTGGCTGGTGGCGGCGCTGCGGCGCGGCGGGGCTGAGCTGCTCGACTGCCAGTTCATGACCGATCATCTTGCTTCGCTGGGCGCGATCGAGATCAGCCAGGCCCGCTATCTGACCCTGCTGAAGGCAGCTCAGAGATCGACCGAGGGCGCAGCGGCCTTGGCTGGCGCCGCCTTGGGCGCGGGCGATGGCGTCGCTGCCGGAGATGCGGAAGGCGAAGGAGAAGCAGAGGGACTGGCGCTGCCAGCCGCCTTCGGCGCGCTGCTCGGCGATGCCGAACTGGCCGGACTGTCTTCCTCGCCCGGGAACTTCATCGCGCAGTCCTTGACCCAGACGTCATAGACCGGATGCTCAACCACGTTGAGCGAAGGCGCATTCTTGAACAGCCAGCCGGAAAAGACCTTGCGCCAGGCCAGCGCGCTGTCGGCATCGGCCCGTTCCTCGACAAAGACCTGCACGAAGGCCCCGGTCTCGGCCGGGCGCTCCCACGGCAGGGTCCGCTCGCAGGTGGCGAGCCGGACGACGACATTGCCGATCCGCCGCGCCTCGCCGGACTTCAGCACGATGTCCTGGGTGATATTGTTGCGCTTGTTGAGCAGGCCGAGCGTGGCGACGCGGTCCTTGACCGGGGTGCCGTATTCGCTTTCGACCGCCGGCACGCTGGCCTGGGCCGCGACGTCTTCGGGAATTTCGGTAGCCGCGGCATCGGGCTCATCGCCGCCGCTGCACGCGGCCAGCAGAAGCAGCACAAGGCCAGGCGCGAGCAGGCGCCGCATGATCAGGCGTCCGGGCTCCAGGCCTCGTAATCGCCGGTCGCGGCTGCCCGCTTGCCGCCGCGCTCCAGCGCGCCTTGCGGACGATAGGCCTGGGCCGTGCCGGTGGCATTGGGAGTGTAATCCACTTCCCAGATCCGCGGCGGCGGGAGGTGGCTTTCGGGCACACCATCATAGGAATGGTGCAACCAGCCATGCCATTCGGACGGCACGCGGCTGGCATCGTTGGCCCCGTTATAGATGACCCAGCGCCGCTCGGTCCCGGCGAAGGGGCCGTCCTTGCGGACCTTCTTCGAGCGGTAATACTTGTTACCCTGCGCATCGATACCGACCTGCTCGCCGGTCAGCGCGGAATTGAACAGCGTCCCGATCGTCGCGCCGTCCCACCAGGTGAAGATCTTGCCAAGGATTCCCATGGGCGCGCGTTAGCCTCGGTTGGCGGGACGGGCAAGCACTACCACGCGACCTTGTCCCCCGGCGCGATGCCCAGTTCGGTTGCACGGCCGCCGGGGATCTCCAGCACAGCCTTGACCTGCCCGACCGAGAGCAGCGGCTTCAGGTCATAGGGCACGGCATTGGCCGCGATATTGGCGATCCGGCCATCAGGGGCAACGAAGATCAGGTCGAGCGATATGACCGTGTTCTTCATCCAGAAGCTCGCCCCGCGCGGCGGGTTCATCGGGAAGATCATCCCTTCGTCCGGGCCCAGCTTGGTCCGGAACATCAGTCCCTTGGCCTGCTCCATCGCCGAACGGGCGACCTCCACCTTGAAGCGGTGCGTGCCGCTGGCGCTCGTTACAGTCAGGGGAATCACCTCCAGCCCGGATTCGGGGTGGACCGCATTCGTTGCCGAGGGTGATGCGCCGCCAGCGCCCGGCGAACAGGCCGCCAAAGTTGCAGCCAGCAGGGCGAACAGCAGGTGCCGCATCAATATTCCTCTTCCTCTTCGGCCCAGGCCTCGAGCCCGGCGACCGTGCCAGCTTCCAACACCTGCCGCGCGATGTCCAGCTTGTGGCCAGCCCGCAGCAGAACCGCGATCTGCTTTTCGCGCGCCGCGCGATCAGCTGGCGGTGGTCCGTAAGGGCCCAGTCGCCGCTTGCGGGCCAGGGCCAGCGCAGCCTGCCGCGCCTCGCTGAGCGAGCCGCGCACCTCCTCGCGCAGGTCAGCTGCGATCCCGGCGGCGTTCAGCGACTGGTCGACCCGCCGATCGCCATAACCTCGGCGGCGCAGGCTGCCGGCCTTGGCGCGGGCAAAGACCGCATCATCGACATAACCGGCCGCGACGCAGCGCTCGACGATCGCGGCAACCGGAGCATCGCCATCGCCCTCCCAGCCGCGTTCGCGCAGCTTGCGGCGCAGGTAGCCATCCAGCTTGGCCGCCGAGGTCGAAAACCGCGCGAGATAGGCCAGCGCCAGCTCGTTAAGCCGCTGCGCATCAAGCGGGCGCGGCACGCGGCGTTCACGCGGTGAGCTGGCGGAGCGGGGGGTGAACCGGGGCGGCATTGCCCTAATCGTGCCACACTGTGCCGCGATTGGGGAAGGGTGCGGGTGGTCTTTCAGGGAACCATCCAGACAAGTGGGGACGCGAGTGACGCCGAAAACGGCGCATCCGGTTGGAAAGACGGGTTTTTATAATGACTGAAGCCGCCACCATGGCGAGTGCCGCGACGGCTGCCGGCCTTGTGCCGACGCCCAATTATGACGCGCATCCGCGCCGCTTTTCGGACTTTGCCACTTTTGGCGATGCGCTCGATTACGCTGCGCAAGGCGCGCGCGGCATGAATTTTCACGATCCGCGCGGCACGCTGATCCGGGTCTATCCCTTCAGCGAACTGCGCAGCGATGCGCTGGCCATGGCCTATCGCCTGATTGCGCTGGGCATCGGCAAGGGTGACCGGGTCGCCCTGATTGCCGAAACCGGACCCGAATTCGCCGCCCTGTTCTGCGGCGCGGTCTATGCCGGCGCCTGGCCGGTGCCGCTCCCGCTGCCGACCAGCTTTGGCGGCAAGGAAGGCTATATCGACCAGCTGTCCGTCCAGCTGCAGTCAAGCGACCCCAAGGTCCTGTTCTTCCCCGCCGAGATTGCCGAAATGGCCGGCGCCGCTGCCGCACGCCAGCATGCCCGGAGCGGCGAATGCGCCGGGATCGCCTGGGAAGACTTTGCCAAACAGCCGGCTAACGTCTGCGATCTGCCCGCCGCCAACCCGGACGATATCTGCTACCTGCAGTATTCCAGCGGCTCGACCCGCTTCCCGCACGGCGTTGCCGTCACGCACGAGGCGCTGCTCAACAACCTGAGCGGCCATGCCCACGGGATGCAGTTCACCCAGGACGACCGCTGCATCAGCTGGCTGCCGTGGTACCACGACATGGGTCTGGTCGGCTGCTTCCTGTCGATGATCGCCAACCAGGTTTCGGCCGATTACCTCAAGACCGAGGATTTTGCCCGCCGCCCGCTCGCCTGGCTCGATCTGGTCACGCGCAATCCCGGCAATTCCTGCAGCTATTCGCCTACCTTCGGCTATGACATCTGCGCGCGCCGCATCTCCAGCCAGAGCAACGTGACCGAACGGTTCGACCTGTCGCGTTGGCGGATCGCCGGCAACGGCGCGGACATGATCCGGCCTGACGTGATGCAGAATTTCGTCAACGCCTTTGCCCCCGCCGGGTTCAAGGCGAGCGCCTTCCTGCCCTCCTACGGCCTTGCCGAAGCAACCCTGGCGGTCACCCTGATGCCGCCGGGCGAAGGTATCCGCGTCGAACTGGTTGAGGAAGAGCGCCTGTCAGGCACGCCCCGCGATCTCAGCCGCCCGGCCCGCTACCGCGCCATCGTCAATTGCGGCAAGGCCGTGAAGGACATGGAGCTGGCGATCCGCAACGAGCGAGGTGAGGCCCTGCCCGATCACCACATCGGCAAGGTGTGGTGCAAGGGCCCGTCGGTCATGCACTCCTATTTCCGCGATCCCGAATCGACGGCCGCCTGCCTGGTCGATGGCTGGCTTGATACTGGTGACATGGGCTACATGGTCGATGGCTATCTGTTCATCGTCGGCCGCGCCAAGGACATGATCATCATCAACGGCAAGAACCACTGGCCCCAGGACATCGAATGGGCCGTGGAACAGCTGCCGGGCTTCAACCATGGCGATATTGCCGCCTTCTCGGTCGAAGGCGAAACGGGAGAGGAAGAGGTAGCCGTGCTGGTCCACTGCCGCGTCTCCGATCCGGTCGAGCGCCAGAAGCTGCATGATACGATCCGCGATAAGGTCCGCTCGATCCTGGGCCACCCGGCGATCGTCGAACTGGTCCCGCCGCGCACCCTGCCGCGCACCAGCTCGGGCAAGCTCAGCCGGGCCAAAGCCAAGAAGCAGTACCTGTCGGGCGAAATCACCCCGATCCAGCTGGCGGCCTGAGCTTTCCCCAGTCTTCGCGCCGCGCTGTCCCGTTTCGGGGCGGCGCGGCGCATTGCATTTCGCCCCTCGCGAATTAGGCTTAGGGCCGGGCCGCACCGGGGGAAGAGGAACGCCGCGATGAATCGCGATCCGACCGATCGTCATGACTATGGGATTCTGGTGGGCTGGAGCCACGCCACGTTCACCGACAAGATCGATCTCAAGCTCCAGACCGTGCAATCGAGTCGCCAGCTCAAGAGCGAAGACTTGGACACTCAGCATATCGTGATGACCGCCAGCCAGGCCTTGCTGCTGGCCAACTACCTGTTCCAGATCACCGGCCAGGCCCCGGTCAAGAAGCCGGGCATTCTGACCCGGCTGCTGGGCGGCTAACCCGCTCATCGGGCTCGCCCTGTCTTATCTAAACAATACAGCTTGCAACGCGGCCTTACTCGCCCCATCTTGGCAGCAGTGCCCAAGAGGGAAATGTAGACCATGGCCACCACGCCGACCACGACCGAGACCGCTGCCCCGACCATCACCCTGACTCCGCCCGATCCGGTGCCGGTAGTCGCACCCGAACAGGCCGTGGGCCTGGTGCCGGTGGCCGAGGATGCCAAGTCCAAGCTGGACCAGCGGGTCGATGCCTTCGTCGCCGATCTATTGGCCTCTGACGCCAACTCGCCCGAATTTGGCAAGAAGGTCGATCAGATCACCAACATGGGCCGCAAGGAAATCATGACGGCGGCGGGCATGTCCAACCGCTTCCTCGATCGACCGGTGCGGGCGATGGACAAGGATTCGGGCGTCGGCGCGAACCTGGCCGAACTGCGCCGCACGGTCGAACAGCTCGATCCCGGCAAGCAGGGCAAACTGTCCAAGGGTCGCAAGATCCTGGGCATCATCCCCTTCGGCAATTCGATGAAGCGCTATTTCCAGTCCTACGAAAGCGCGCAGGGCCATATCCAGGCCGTGCTCGGTCACCTCTCGTCCGGCAAGGACGAGCTGCTGATGGACAATGCCGCGATCGACGTGGAACGCCAGAAGCTGTGGGAAGCAATGGGCGCGCTGGAGCAGATGATCCACATCAGCCGCGCGCTCGACACCAAGCTGGAAGAAAAGGCCGCCGATCTTGACGCGACCGATCCGGCCAAGGCCAAGGCGATCCGCGAGACCGCGCTGTTCTATGTCCGCCAGCGCACCCAGGACCTGCTTACGCAGATGGCCGTGACCGTGCAGGGCTACCTTGCGCTCGATCTGGTCAAAAAGAACAACGTCGAACTGGTCAAGGGCGTCGACCGCGCCAGCACCACCACGGTCGCTGCGCTGCGCACCGCCGTAACCGTGGCCCAGGCCATGGCCAACCAGCGGCTGGTGCTGCAGCAGGTCACCGCGCTCAATGAAACGACCGCGGGCCTGATCGATTCGACCGGCACGCTGCTGCGCGACCAGACCGGCAAGATCCACGAGATGGCAGCGTCGAGCACGATCCCGCTGGAGACGCTGCAGCGCGCCTTCCAGAACATCTATGACACGATGGACAACATCGACACCTTCAAGGTGAAGGCGCTCGAGAACATGAAGCAGACCGTCACCACGCTGACCGCCGAGGTCGAGAAGTCCAAGGGCTATATCGCCCGCGCCGAAGGGGCCGCCCAGGCCGCCAAGGCCGCGGATGCGCCCAGCCTGCTGAGCCTGGAGGGCTGACTTGCCCGGCGAGGCGCACAATTCCGACGTGATCCTGCGTCAGGCGAAGCAATCGCTGGTCAACAACCGCGATTTCGGCGGGCGGCGCAATTCGATCGGGCGGCGCTCCGCCGCGATCAAGCGCGAACATGCCGTGCGCCAGACCAAGCGGGCGATGGCAACTGTCGGCGCCATCGTGTTTGCCGCCATGGCCGCTGGCCTGATCATCGACGGCATCGGCATCACCGGCGTGTTGCTGACGATGATGGCGATATTCGCCGCCGTGGCCTTTTTCGCCGCCGTGCCGAAGGTGAAGATCCCGACCCGCGAAGCGCTGCGCGGCAGCGACGTGAAATCGCTGGTCGGGCGGACCGAACTCTGGCTGGAACAGCAGCGCCCGGCCCTACCCTCCCCGGCAGTCCAACTTGTCGACACAATCGGTCTCCAGCTCGATGCGCTCGGCACCCAGCTTGACGGGCTGACCGACAATGCACCTGCTGCAGTGGAAGTGCGCAAGCTGGTGGGCGATCACCTGCCCGAGCTGATTTCGTCCTATACCGCGATCCCCCGCCATCTGCGCGGCGAAGTGCAGGGTAGCGGCAGCCCGGACCAGCATCTGGTCGACAGCCTGGGCAAGATCAGCACCGAGATTGACAGCGTGACCCGCCAGCTGGCCAGCGGCGCGATCGACAACTTGGCGATCAAGACCCGCTATCTCGATTACAAGTACGGTGCCGGCCCGGAAGGAGAGAACGGCCAGTGAGGATCGCAATCCCGCACAGCATCGGCAAGGAAGAGGCCCGCCGCCGGGTGCGCGAACGCTCGGGCGAGATCGCCGACTTCGTACCGGGCTTCGCTTCGGTGAGTACCGCCTGGCAGAGCGATGACCTGATGAATCTGACCGTCGGCGCGATGGGCCAGGAAATGACCGGCTCGATCGAAGTGGGCGAAAGCGAAGTGGCCTTCACGGTCGAACTGCCGGCCGCGCTCAGCTTCGTCGAACCGATGACCCGCAGCAAGATCGAGGCCAAGGGCCGCAAGCTCCTGACCTAAAGCTCTCGCTCCAGCTCCAGCAAGCTGTGCGGGATGCGCAGCTGGGCCGAGGCGACCCGCGTTTCGCGCAGGAACAGCAGCAGCGCCCACATCAGCAGGCCGATCGCGACCAGGAACAGGCCGGCTGCCACAAATTGCAGCCGAACGGCGACGATTTCTTCCAGGAACAGCACCGCGACCGTTACCCCGATGGTCAGGCCGCTCAGCACCATCAGAAAGATCGCGCGGTTGATCAGCGATATCCGCTGCGCGATCGCCCGCATTTCGACCACCACGGCATCGTGATCCGCCCCGCTGGTGGCGGTGTGGCGTTCCTGAAGGTGCCGCGAGCGGTCGACGATCCGACCCAGCCGGGAGGAGAGCAGGTTCATCATATTGCCAATGGCCACCAGCACGAAGACGGGAGCCAAGGCGAGCTGAATGGTCTGGGCGATCATGGCCCCTTGCATAGGGGCGTTTGCCCCCCAGATTCAATGCCTGGCACTGCCGCCGGACGGACACCCCTCATGATCAACCGCAGATCCTTCCGCATCGCCGTCCTCGCCCTCGCCTCAACCGCCCTGCTGGCCGGCTGCGCCGCACTCGGACCCAAGCACCCGGTCGGCAACACCGCCGTGCCGCAACCGGCCAAGCCGATCGAACTGGGCAAGTACCTGGGCCGCTGGTACGAGATTGCCCGCTATGAGCAGTCGTTCCAGAAGGGCTGCGAAGGCGTGAGCGCAGACTATGCCTTGCGCGAAGACGGCAAGATTTCAGTGCGCAATGCCTGCCGCAAGCCCGATGGCAAGATCTCGATCGCCAACGGCAAGGCCAAGATCGTCGATCCGGTCACCAATGCCAAGCTCAAGGTCAGCTTCTTTGGCCCGTTCTATGGCGATTACTGGGTGCTTGACCGCGCGGATGACTATTCCTGGGCAATCGTCGGTGAACCGTCCGGCCGCTATCTGTGGCTGCTGGCGCGCCAAGCCACTCCCGCCCCGGACAAGATCGAGGCTCAGATCGCCCGCGCCAAGGCGCTGGGTTATGACACGTCGATGCTGATCCGCACCAGGCAGCCCTGACCAGGCGGGCTCAGCGCCCGGTGGTCAGCAGGCTGTCGACCACGCTGGGGTCCGCCAGGGTCGAGGTATCGCCCAGGTTCGAGACATCCCCTTCGGCGATCTTGCGCAGAATCCGGCGCATGATCTTGCCCGAACGGGTCTTGGGCAGGGCGGGCGCGAAGTGGATCACGTCGGGCGTGGCGATCGGGCCGATCTCGTGCCGCACCCACTGGACCAACTCCTTGCGCATGTCGTCGGTCGGCTCCTCGCCGGCATTCAAGGTAACATAGGCATAGATGCCCTGCCCCTTGATCTCGTGCGGCATGCCAACCACGGCGGCTTCGGCCACCTTGGCATGGGCGACCAGCGCGGATTCCACTTCCGCGGTGCCCATGCGGTGGCCTGACACGTTGATCACGTCATCGACCCGGCCGGTGATCCAGTAATAGCCGTCCGCATCGCGCTTGCAGCCATCGCCGGTGAAGTATTTGCCGCGATAGGTGGTGAAATAGGTCTGGAAGAAGCGTTCGTGATCGCCCCAGACGGTGCGCATCTGGCCCGGCCAGGACTGGGTGATGCAGAGGTTCCCCTCGGTCGCGCCTTCGAGCACATTGCCCTCACCATCGACGATCTGCGGCACCACCCCGAACATCGGGAAGCTGGCCGCGCCGGGCTTTAGCGCATGGGCGCCGGGCAGCGGGGTCATCATGCAGGCGCCGGTTTCGGTCTGCCAATAGGTATCGACGATCGGGCAACGCCCATCGCCGACCACGCGCCAGTACCATTCCCAGGCCTCGGGATTGATCGGCTCACCAACCGAGCCGAGCAGGCGCAGCGTCTTGCGACTGGTGGCCTTCACCCAGTCATCGCCCTCGCGCATCAGCGCGCGCAGCGCCGTGGGCGCGCCATAGAAGATTTCGACATTATGGCGGTCGACGATTTCCCAGAAGCGGTTGTGGGTGGGATAGTTCGGCACGCCTTCGAACATCACCGTGGTCGCGCCATTGACCAGTGGGCCATAGACCACGTAGCTGTGGCCGGTGACCCAGCCCACATCGGCCGCACACCAATAGATTTCGCCGGGGCGGTAATCGAACACGTACTGGTGAGTCATCGCCGCCCAGGTCAGGTAGCCGCCGGTGGTGTGGAGCACGCCCTTGGGCTTGCCGGTAGAGCCCGAAGTATAGAGGATGAACAGCGGGTCTTCCGCGCCCATTTCCTCGTAAGGACAGTCGGCCGAAACCGCCGCGCGCTGCTCATGCCACCAGTGATCGCGGCCATCGGCCATGGTGATTGCATTGCCGACATGGCGCACGACCAGCACGGCTTCGATCGATGGACACTGGTTCAGCGCCTCATCAACATTGGCCTTCAGCGGCACCAGCTTGCCGCCGCGCATCCCGGCATCGGCGGTGATGACGAGGTTGCTGTCGCAATCCTGGATCCGCCCGGCGAGCGCCTCGGGACTGAAGCCCCCGAAGACGACCGAATGGATCGCACCGATCCGCGAACAGGCCAGCATGGCCACCGCTGCTTCCGGGATCATCGGCATGTAGATCGTCACCCGGTCACCGCGCTTGGCGCCCAGCGCCTTCAGCGCATTGGCCATGCGGCAGACTTCTTCATGCAACTCGCGGTAGGTCAGGCGGCGCTGCTGGCTGGCATCGTCGCCTTCCCAGATGATCGCGGTAACGTCACCGTGCTCCGCCAGGTGGCGATCAAGGCAGTTGGCCGAGACGTTGAGCGTGCCGTCAGAGAACCATTCGATCCCGAAGGTGGCCTCGTCGTAGGAGCACTGGCTCAGCTTGGTCCACGGCTTGATCCAGTCGATCCGCGCCGATTCCGCGCGCCAGAAGACTTCGGGCGTTTCCAGCGCGGCGCGGTACTTCTCGGCATAGACCTCCGCCGTGATCTGCGCGCGGGCGGCCCATTCGGCCGGGACGGGGTGGACAGTGGCCATCGGTTACTCTCCCTTTGCCCCACCCTTGCCGCCCCATCGGGCCGCGATCAAGCGGGTCAGAAGAAGAATTTCTGCTGCCAGTAGAAGGTCCCGGTCACCGGCTCGCCCGTCGCGTTGAGCGCCGGCTTGAAGCGCAGCCGCTCCTTCGCGAGGCGGCAGGTGACCTCGTCGGTATCAGGCAGCCCACTCGACTTGTAGATCCGGCAGCCAGTAGCTCGCCCTTCGGGGCTGATCGTCAGCGCCAGGATCACCGCCTTACCAATCCGCGCCTCGCGTCCGCCGGGCGGGATCGGGAAGTCAGTGGCGCGGTCGATCCGGCCGGAAATATGGACCGGCTTGCTCGCGCCGCCCCCCTGCCCGCTACCGCCGGCGCCGCTGCCTGTGCCGGAACCCGCTCCGCCAGCCCCCGTGCCGCTCCCCGCATCCCGCGCACCCGATGTATCGGCGCTACCCGTGCTGGAGGCTCTGGGTGCCGGGACCTTGGCGATCTCTACCTTGGGCTTCTCGGCCTTCACCTCGCGCGGGACGGCCTTCTTGCCCGCTTCCCCCGCTGCGCCCGCTGGCTTTGGTTCAGCCTGGGGCTCGGGCGGCGGCGGGGGTGCGGTGATGGTGACGGTGAGGGTGCGGCTGATGGTCTCCACCGCCTGGGCGGTAAAGTCCGGCGCAAAGGCCCGGATCAGCGCCAGAATCGCCAAAATATGCAGCAGCGCCACCAGCACGATCACGCCCAGCTTGACCCGGCGCGGCGGGGTGAGGTCCAGATCGTCCTCGTCCATCAGGGCCTTATGACAGGCCGGCGCTGCAATTCAAAGGCTTAGCGCGGCGGGGCGACGTCAAACGCGAAGGTCAGGCGCTCCCCTGCGGCGAACGGTTCGGTGGCATGCCAGAGCGTCGATCCGAACAGCGCAAGGCGGCCCGGCTTCGGTTCGATCTGCCGCAGCGGCGGCAAGTCCAGCCCCAGCTCGGGCGGCGGGCTGCCGAGTGAGAGCCAGCCGGCTGGCGGCGCGCCCAGCTCAGCCGGTTCAGGCAGGCTGACGTAGCAGGCGGAGCTGATCCAGCCGCGCACATGGGTATGGCTGGCGTGAAAGCCGGCTCCGGCCAGCCGCACCGACCAGCTCCCGGCAAAGCGCAGCGGCCCGGCACCGCGATCGAGCAGCGGGTGGCCCGCCGGATGCGGCAGAGTGGCGGCAAACTCGGCCACGGCGCCCAGCACCTTGTCGCGCGCTAGCCGGATCGCCGGATCGGGATGGAAGAACAGCTGCCGGTCGGTCTGGGTGCCGCCCCGCACCGACTGTTCGGGATAGGGTGCCTTCATCCGGTGCAGGCGGCGCAGCGCGGCGGCAAGATCACCCAGTTGCTGCGGGGTGAAATCCAGATCAATCGCTGCGGCGTGCAGAGGCTCGCCGTCGAGCCATCCGGCCTGCGGATCACCCAGCAAGCGCCAGCATAGCCCGGCATAGGGCCAGAACATCCGCGCCTGCGGTGCCCTCAAGTGCCGCTGCGCAATCGCCAGTGCGGCTTCCGGCTGGCCAGTACGGAGCAGGTAGCGGACGTGGCACAGGTCGGTTCCCAGATCGGCGAGCTCAGTGAACGGTGCGAAGTCCGGGGTGCCCTGGCCACTTTCGGCGGTGAGGAAAAGGGTGGACAAGGCCAGTGCTTGCGAGGGCGGGCAGGCCTGCTGTGCGCCGGCCAGTACCCGTCCAGCCGCTGCCCAATCCTTGCGCGTCGCATGCTGCTGGAACCAGCCGAGCCACAGGGCGGTGCTGGCTGGTTCATGCGCAACGGCTTTGGCAAAGGAGCGGTCCCAGCCCTCACCCTCGCCCTTGGTAATCCGCATGGCGCAGAGCGTACGGTGCCCGTCGAGCCAGCCAGGATGCTGTGCCAGCACCGTCTCGAGCAATGCTTCGGCCCGATCTCCTTCGCCTTCGGCCGCCAGCGCCAGCGCGTGGTTGCGGATCAGGTCGGGCTGGCCGGGTAGCAGTGCGGCGGCGCGCTCGAACAGGGCGGCAGCAGGCTGCCAGGCTTCGAAGGCAATCTGAGCATGACCAAAGGCAGCTTGCGGGCTGGCCGGATCAAGCCGCGCCGCCTCAATGATCGCCTCAAGCGCGGCGTCGATATCCTGTTCGGCCAGCAGCGCTGCCGCTCGGCTGACGCGCTGGGCTGTGTCGCTCATGCCTTGCAGTGCTGGTCGATGAAGGCCTGGTGGCTGGGCTGGCGCGCCGCCTCATTGGCCATGGCGCTGCGCAGCTTGTCCAGCCATTCACGGCCGCTGGGACGATAGGCGCCGAGCGGATCGGTGCCTTCGGGCAGGTTGAACTGGCCGATGTGGACCGCATGCCAGCTGGGCGGGGCGAACAGGTCCATATCGCGCGGGATATGCCGGCCATAACGGCGGAAGTGATCGATCTTGAAGGCCAGGGTGTCCGGCACATCCATCGCCGCGGTGTGCCGCCACATCGGTTCATCACGGTCCATCAGCTTGTAATGCAGCACAATGAAATCGCGGATCCGCTCCATCTCGGTCGTCGCAATATGGTTGTATTCGGCGATCACCGCCGGATCGAAGCTGGTATCCGGGAACAGCGCGAGGAGCTTGGAGATGCCGGCCTGGATCAGGTGCAGGCTGGTCGACTCGAGCGGCTCAAGGAACCCACTGGAGAGGCCCACCGCAACGACATTCCTGTCCCAGAACTTGCGGCGCATGCCGGTGGTGAAGCGCAGGCGATTGGGATCGGCCAGCGGTTTGCCGTCGAGGTTTGCCAGCAGCACATCAAGCGCCGCCTCATCGCTGGTGAACTGGCTGGAATAGACATGGCCGTTGCCGGTGCGGTGCTGCAGCGGGATGCGCCACTGCCAACCGGCCGCGCGCGCGGCTGAGCGGGTATAGGGGGTGAAATCGCCAGCTTTCTCGCAAGGGATCGCCACGGCCCGGTCGCAGGGCAGCCAGTGCGTCCAGTCGACATAGCCAGCCTGCAGCGCACCCTCGATCAGCAGGCCGCGAAAGCCCGAGCAATCGATGAACAGCTCTGCCTCCAGGCTGCGCCCGTCTTCCAGGGTGACGCCGGTGACGAAGCCGGTTTCGCCATGCTGCTGGACCGAGCCGATCTTGCCCTCGTGCCGCACCACGCCGCGTGCCTCCGAATAGGCACGCAGGTACCGCGCATAGAGCCCGGCATCGAAGTGATAGGCATAGTCAAAGGTTGAAAGGACCGAACGCGGATCGCCGCTCGGTCGGACAAAGCGATTGGCCTTAGCCAGGTGCCAGGCCATCGAGTGTTCGTCGAACCCAGCAGTCTCGCCGGCAGCCTTGGCCAGCAACCAGTGCTGGTGGACCGGCACCACGTCAAAGGCCCGGCCGTGCGGGCCAAACGGGTGGAAATAGTGGTGGCCCTGGCGGCCCCAGTTCACGAATTCGATCCCCAGCTTGTAGCTCGCCTGGGTGCGCTTCATGAATTCGGCTTCGTCGATGCCCAGCATCTGGTTGAAGGTGCGGATCGGCGGAATCGTCGCCTCGCCTACGCCAACCGTGCCGATCTCTTCGCTTTCGATCAGCGCGATCTCGCAGCCCTGGGCGAGGTTGGCGGACAGCGCCGCCGCCGTCATCCACCCGGCCGAGCCGCCGCCGACGATCAGGATCTTGCGGATGGGTTGCGCGGGACCTGTCATTGCCTGCTCGCTTGCCATGAAAGAAAGCGGGCGGGAAGCAGCCAAAGCCGTTCCCGCCCGATTGTTTCGGGGCCGCCCAGGGAGTTGGCGGGCCCCGAGGAGAACCAGCTTAGAAGCTGTAGCGCACCGAAGCGGTAAAGGTGCGACCCAGCGCCGGGGCACCGCTCAGCGCGGCCGGATTGGTCGAGCTGTCGAAGATGCCGCCGTTGCCGCGGAAGTCGAAGGTGTCGAACAGGTTGTAGACCTGCAGACCCAGTTCGAGGTTGTTGACCGGACGAACCCGCAGCACGCCGTTGAACACGGCCTTGCCTGGGTATTCCAGACCCGCCCCGTCGATCGAGTTGGTCTGGCCCGTGGTCGACAGACCGATCGTGGCGAAGTCGTTGATGTCGTAGTTAGCCGAGACCGTGTACGACAGATCCGGGATACCATCGGCGCGGTTGTAGACGGTCGATGCCGCCGCCGCGCGCTTGGCCTTGGTGTAGGTGGCCGTCCCGACGAGGTTGAACCCGCCGTTCTGGTAGGTCACGAACAGTTCGGCACCGGTCGACTTGTACTTGGTGTCGATGATGCAGCCGCCGGTCGGGCACTGGGCCGTAACGGTCGGCTCATAGTCGCTGCGGCTGAAGCTGCCCTTCAGCAGGGTCAGTTCGGCAGTGTAGCGCCCGCCCAGGAGGCCGCCACGGTTCTTCAGTCCCAGTTCGTACTGCTTCACGAAGTCAACCGAGGGAACCAGCCCGCTCTGGTTGAGCTGGCCCGAGGCGGTGAACTTGCCCGACACTGTCTGACGGTCCGAGTTGAAGCGGCCGCCGCGCGAGGCACGGATGAACAGCGAGGTATCCGGGTTGACCTTCCACAGCGCACCCACGGTCCAGGTGGTGTAGTTGCGGCCATAGTCCAGCACTTCGCGGGCACCGTTGGCGGTGATCGTCGGGATCTGGGTGGTGATGCCGTTGTAGGTGACCGGGGTGTTGAACTCGGTCGCGCTGCCGGCAATCGTCCAGCCAGAGGCACGCAGCATTTCGAACCGCACCGAGCCATCGATCGCGAAGTTGTCGTTGTCGAGGTCGAGCCCGATGTAGGGCGCGTTGTCGGTGTACGACAGTTCGTAATCGCGGGCGCAGCAGTTGCCCCAGTTGTTGTTGAACCCGGCAATCCCTTCAGCAGTCAGACGCGCTCCGGCAGCCGTGAACAGGTCAAGCTGGGCAGGATTGTCGCCGCTGACCTCGCGGTAGGATTTGTTGGTGTGCCAATCCATGTTGATCTTCTGGTTCATGTAGAACCAGCCGGCGCGGGCCGTGATCGTGGCGAAGCCGCCTTCGAACTTGCCAGTCAGCGCCAGATCGTTGGCAAAGCTGCCGATGTCGCGGATGTTGGTGCGGACGTTGGTGTTCGTATCGACATAGGTGCCGGTATAGGCCTGCCCGGCCTTCGGTCCGCTGGCATAGCGCAGCTGAGCGACGACCCCGCCGTTAACGGTTGAGCCGATCACCGACGAGGTGCGCCCGATGCCCAGGAACGGCGCGGTGAAGGCGCCGCTCATGTCGGTCCAGCGCATGTTGTTGTCGACCGTGATCGCGTCCGAGAACTCGTAATGGAACTGGTTCTGGATCGACTTGGCGTTGGTGGTGATGCCCGACATCGCGACGCGCTCGAGATCGCCTTCGCGGTTGTAGATCAGGAACGACTGATTGAGCGTCGAGTAGTTCGACTGGTCACGGCCATCAAAGCCGGGGAAGGGCCGCAGGTTCGAAACCTTGCCGCCGGCCACGGTGCCCAGCGCCGGGGCGCCGGTGTAGTTCGGCTCGCGCGTGTCGGCATACTTGAACAGGAAGCGGATGTAGCCCTTGCCGTCCGCGAATTCCTTGGTGACGTTGGCCTTGATCTGGACCGAGTCCGAGACGTTGAAGCCGGCCTTCAGCGGGCCCTTGCCGACCTTGTAGAAGCCGCCGACGTGGAAATACATCGTCTCGTTCAGCGCGCCGCCATAGCGGAAGTCGACCTTGGTTTCATTGAAGCCCAGACCCTTGTTGAGCTGGATGAAGCCGCCTTCCTGCTTGCCGGTGTGGCTGATGTAGTTGATGACCGCGCCCGGCGCCTGCGAAGCAAAGGTGGCAGCGGTACCGCCGCGCACGGCTTCAACCTTCTGGGTCGAGGCATCGAAGCGGGTCCAGTAGTCGTTGTTGCCGAACTGGATATCGCCGAACAGCACGGTCGGCAGGCCATCTTCCTGCAGCTGGACGAAAGGCGCACCGCCAGTCGCGACGGGCAGGCCGCGTACGGCGATGTTCGAGTTGCCGCCCGGGCCCGAAGTCCCGGCCACCTGAATACCCGGCAGCATGCGGAACAGTTCGGCTTCCGAACTCGGCTTGAAATCCTGGATCAGATCAGCGCTGACCGAGGTGACCGAGATCGAGCTGTCGATCTGGGCCTTGTCGCGGCCCGAGGCCGTAACAACGATTTCATCAAGCCCGCTGGCCTCGTCCGCCGGGGCATCCTGGGCCATGGCGGGCGCGGCGAAGCTGGCACCGGCGACAATCGCCAGGACCGAGGCAACAGAGCGCAATTGCGACTTCTTCATGGGTATCCTCCCCTCGAACACCCCTTTGCGGGGCTCATCTGCCGACAGCAAGCTCATGCTCATCTTCGACAATCGATTGCACTCCTACCGCAATCGATTGCAATTGCAAGTGCAAAGACACCCGGCACAGCAATTTTGCGGATTTCACGATTGCCTTTGCCGCGCTTTGCGGGAAAGTGCGGTTTATGACTGACCGGCCCCGCATTCGAAACATCGCCGATCTTGCCAAGATTGCCGGAGTTTCCCCAGGGACCGTCTCGCGTGCGCTGTCGGGCGCCGGCCTGATCAGCCAGAAAACCCGCGACCGCATCCAGGCCCTGGCCCGCGAACATGAATTCCGGCCCAATATCATGGCCCGCAACCTGCGGATCCAGCGCACCGGCGCGATCGGCGTGTTGATCCCGCTGGGGCATGAGACCGGCCAGCACATCTCCGATCCGTTCTTCATCACCATGCTGGGTCTGCTGGCCGATGCCCTGACCGAGCGCGGCTATGACCTGATGCTCAGCCGCGTGATCCCTGACGACGACGACTGGCTCGACCGCTATGCCGATTCGGGCCGGGTCGACGGGATCATCGTCATCGGCCAGTCCGACCAGTCTGCGGTGCTTGACCGGGTCGCGGCACGCTATCGCCCGCTGGTGGTCTGGGGCGGCCATTCGCGCGGCCAGGTCCATTGCTCGGTCGGATCGGACAACGTCGCCGGCGGTGACCTGGCGACCACCCACCTGATCGAGCGCGGCTGCAAGCGCATCACCTTTTTCGGCGATCCGACCCCGCTCGAAATCGCCCAGCGGCTGGAGGGTTGCCGCCAGGCCCTGGCCCGGGCCGGCTTGGAAGAAGCGCTGACCGTCTTCCCCGCGCACCTGGCCGCCGGACTGAACGACAGCGATATCACCGCCTATCTCGAGAACGCGACGACCCGCCCGGACGGCATCTTCGCTGCCTCCGACGTGATCGCGATGAGCGCGCTGCGGGCCCTGGCCGAACTGGGCATGGCCGTTCCCGGCGAGGTCAAGGTGATCGGCTATGACGGCCTGGCGCTGGGCGAACACACCGTTCCCCGGCTTTCGACCGTGCGCCAGGACCTGACCACGGGCGCGCGCAACCTGGTCGACCTGTTGCTGCGCCGGATCGCGGGCGAGGATACGAGTTCGGTGGTGATGATGCCCGAACTGGTGGTGCGGCTTTCTAGCTGAGCGCCGCCTCGGCCAACGCCAGCGCGCCCAGCAGGCCGGAACGGTCGCCAAGGCCCGGCAGCACGACAATCTCCGAGGCCTTGCCGCGGAAGTAGCCGTTGCCGAGTGTCTCGGCCTCGGCCCGGACGCGCTCGATCAGGCCCGGCGTCGCCATCACGCCGCCGCCGAGCACGATCCGCCCCGGCTCGAACATCGCCTGGGCCGTCACCACGGCATGGGCGATATACGAGGCAATCACGGCGTGACCTTCATGATCCTGCGGCAGGTCGGACAGCGACAGGCCATAGCGCGCCAGTACGGCCGGCCCGCTGGCCAGGCCTTCCAGGCAGGTGCCGTGGAACGGACAGACCCCGGCAAACCCACTCGCAACGTCGGCGGGATGGAGCAGCGGGCGCATATGGCCCATCTCGGGATGCGAGACACCGGCGAGCGGGTTGCCGCCGATCACTGCCCCGCCGCCAATCCCGGTGCCGATCGTGAAATAGAGCACCGCAGGCTGCCCTTGCCCCGCCCCCCAGCGGTACTCGGCAAGGGCAGCGGCGGTGACATCGGTGTCCAGCCCCACCGGACAACCGAGCCGCGCAACGAGTGGCCCGACCAGGTCGGTATTCGACCAGCCGGCCTTGGGCGTGGCGAGAATATGGCCCCAGAGCGGCGCACAGCGATCAACCTCGACCGGGCCGAAGGTCGCCACCCCAACGGCAGCAAGCGGGCCGTGCCCGGCCAGCCAGTCGCACATCGCGGGAATTGTCTCGGCGGGCGTTGTCGTCGCGATGCGGGTCGTCGCGACAATCTCATCCGGTCCGCGCGCCACGCCAAGCACGAACTTGGTGCCTCCGGCTTCGACCAGTCCGTATAGCGGCTTGCTCATTCCGAAACGATCTGCGCCGTTTCCCCATCCAGCGCAATCCGGAAGCGCGGCGCCGGCACGCCGCCGAACTGCTTGAGCGCCAGCCCGGGATGCAGCGCCGGATCAAGCCCGCCCAGGCCCCAGAAATCGATGAACCCGGCAACTTCCAGCTCGTCCGTCACCCACCAGCTATAGGTCTGGACCGGCTCTTCGGCCGGGTTGGGTGCCACCAAGCCCGTGCCGTTAAGCGGCTGCCACGGCCCGGCCAGCCGCTCTGCCACCATGCCATAGAGCCCGTTCGGACCTGTCGGCCCTGCCGGATCGAAGGTGCGGCGCTGGGTTGACCAGAACAGGTAATAGCGCCCGCCGTGCACGCGCAGCACCGGCCGCTCCATCTCGTTGTTCACGCCGGCCGCGCTGACCACCGGCGGGAGCAGGGTCCAGCCGGTGAAGCCGGGACCGCTGGCACGCGCCAGACCGACCACGCCATTGAAGCTGGAGCTCGAAGCCGGATCAGAGGCGGTGAACAGGAGGTAGTCCGCCCCATCGGCCGGATCGCGGAAATGGAATGGATCGCGAAAGCCTTTGATAAACCCCGGTTCGCCCACCGTCTGGTTGACGATCACATAGGTCTGGCCATCGGCCGCAACGCTTTCAACCGGCTCGCTCCAGTCGGTCACGCGGACCATATCGCCAGCGAGCTCCAGCTTGCCGCTGGTCTGGAACAGGCGCTGCTCAAAGCTGCGCCCGGTATCGCCGCGCCGGCCCGTGGCCGTGTAGAACAGGGTCACCCGCCCGCTCGCCGCATCATAGACGGTCGAGCCAGCCCATTCGCGCGAGCCGGGATTGAGATCTTCGGGCAGCAGGAAGCCGCAATCGCGCCAGATGCAGTCCCGCTCCAGCATCAGCCGCAGGCGGGCGATGTCATGGCGCAGATCGGGTTGGACGTCGCGCGGCGCGCACATCACGACCCAGGGCGTCCAGCCATCCAGCACCACGGTGGCGCCCTGCGGCGTTTCGAATGTCCAGCAATCCCACAGTTGGAACCCCGGCAAGGCATCATGCACGTCGGCCGCGCCGATCACGGGGATCGCGGGCACCTGCTGCTGCGCAATCGCGGCAACCTGTTCCGGCAGCCAGCGCGAGGTGATGCGCGAAATGGTGATGGATTCTGGCACCCGATACCCCGGCAAGACTTTTCTCCGACAGCCATGCTGCTGCCCTTGGGGAGGCTCGCTATCCTAAATTGTAATCGATTGCAAAGGCAATTTTGCGTCCTTTTTGGGCTGGTGGGCGAATTGCCGTCAAATCAGGCTGGCACCCGCTGCGGGGGTCTCGACCATCACCAGCGGCGGTCCACCCGCCGGGGTGCGATAACCGGCAAGAACCGCAGCGCGAACCCGCTCGACCTGCTCTGCCGGGAGCAGCGCCACCACGGCCCCGCCAAACCCGCCGCCGGTCATGCGTGCCCCACCTGCGCTGCCGATCGCGTCTTGCAGCAGGGCGACCAGACCATCAATCGCCGGCAGGGTGATTTCAAAATCGTCGCGCATCGCTGCGTGGCTTTCGGCCATGAGCACACCGAGCCGCGCCAGATCGCCTGCCGCGAGCGCCTGCGCCGCAGCGAGGGTCCGGGTGTTCTCCCCCACGACATGGCGGGCACGGGCATAGGCGACCGGGTCGAGCCCGCCTGCCGCCGGCAGTTCAGCCAGGTCGCGCAATGCCGCCACACCAAAGTGCTGCGCCGCTGCCTCGCATTGCTGGCGGCGCAGGTTGTATTCGCCATCGACCAGCCCGCGCTCGATCCCCGAATGGACGATCATCACCGCCAGGTCAGCCGGCAGGGTGACCGGCGTGCAATCCAGCGAGCGGCAGTCAATCAGCAGGGCCGCGCCGGCAATCGCGCGGGCGCTGACCAGCTGGTCCATGATCCCGCACTGACAGCCGGCAAAGCGGTGCTCCGCGCGCTGGCCAATTAGCGCCAGTCGGCTGCGATCAAAGTCCGGCTGCCCGGCCAGCGCCGCCAGGGCCAGACCCGCTGCATTCTCCAGCGCGGCGGAGGAGGACAGCCCCGCCCCCTGCGGCATGTCACCGATAATCGCGAGGTCAGCGCCCGACAGCTCAAGCCCTGCTTCCAACAGGCCGTCGGCGACGCCGCGAACATAGTTACTCCACGGCGCGGCACTGTCCGGCGTGATCGGCCCAGCCAGCGAGAAGGTGGTGGTTGCCCCGCCGAGGTCGCCGGCGACAATCCGCACCTGCCGGTCATCCCGCCGCCGCGCCGCAACCATGGTCTGTCGCGAGATCGCACATGGCAGCACGAAGCCGTCGTTATAGTCGGTATGTTCGCCGATCAGGTTTACCCGCCCCGGCGCACGCGCCAACAGTGCGGGTGCTGCGCCGAAGCGCTCGCGAAACAGCTGATGTAGAGCGTCGATCATTGGCCCTGCCGGTAATGGATATCGCCAGCCGTGCGCAGGCGTTCGGCCGCCTGCTCGGGCGTCAGGTCGCGCTGCGCCTCGGCCAGCAGTTCATAGCCGACCATGAACTTGCGCACCGAAGCAGAGCGTAGCAGCGGCGGATAGAAATGGGCGTGGAGCTGCCAGCGCGGATGATCATCGCCCTGCCCCGGCGCGCCGTGCCAGCCCATCGAATAGGGAAAGCTGCACTGGAACAGGTTGTCATAGCGCGTGGTCAGCGCCTTGAGCGTGGCCGCCAGATCATCGCGCTGTGCGCTCGTCAACTCAGGCAGGCGGCGCACGGCGAAGCGCGGCAGCAGCAGCACCTCAAACGGCCACGCCGCCCAGAACGGCACGATCGCCAGCCAGTGGTCGCTCTGCACAACCACGCGCGGCCCTTCGGCTTCGCGCTCGACCAGTTCGAGCAGCATCGGCGCATCACCCGCCCATTCCGCTTGGGTCCGCGCTTCGGTTGCGAGCTCCTGCGGGACATAGCTCGTCGCCCAGACCTGGCCGTGTGGGTGCGGGTTGGAACAACCCATCATCGCGCCCTTGTTCTCGAACACCTGGACGTGAGCATAGCGCGCCGACAATTCGGCCACCTGCTCGGCCCAGCAATCGACCACCCCGCGGATCGCCGCCACCGGCAGCTCGGGCAGGGTCAGCGCGTGATCGGGCGAAAAGCAGATCACCCGGCTTTCGCCCTGTGCGCCGGCCGCGCGGAACAGCGGGTCGTCCTCCGCCGGGGCCGGGCTGTCTGGCAGCAGCGCGGCAAAGTCGTTCTGGAAGACGTAGGTACCGGTGTAATCGGGATTGCGCTCCCCCGTGACGCGGGCATTGCCGGGGCAGAGGTAGCACGCGGGATCATGATGCGGGCGCTCGGCCAGGTCAGGCTCATCGACCTGCCCCTGCCACGGCCGCCGCGCCCGGTGCGGCGAGACCAGCAGCCATTCATCTCGCAGCGGGTTATAGCGGCGATGCGGATGTTCGGCGGGATCGAAGGTCAAAGCGCAGATACCTCCAGCACCAGTCCGCTCTCGCCGCGCAGCGGCGGCAGGGCAAGGCCGTGCTGCACCAGCCATGCGCCATCATGTTCGGCCCCATTTATGCGATAGCGGCGCGTTGGATCAAGCATCGGCAGGCGCAGCAATGGTGCATGGCGCTGAGTCTGCGGATCGATCCGAGTCACCATCAGCACGAGGTCCGTGGGCGTGCCATGCGCCTGCCACAGCAACCCGTCCGCGCCCTCACCCTGCCAGACCTGGCCGGTATGGAGACGGTCGCGCAGGGCCTTGTAGCGGGCAATCCCCTCACCCAGCCGTTCGAGGTCACGATCGCTCAGCTTGCGCAGGTCGAGCTCGACCCCGAAGTGCCCCGGCAGCGCCACATGATTGCGGAACCGCATCGTCTGGATCCGCCCGGTGGCATGGGCCGGAGCAGCGCCAACATGGCTGCCCATCAGTTCGGGCGGGAAGAACTGCAGGTAACCGCGCTGGATGCTGACCCGGCTGACCGCGTCGATATTGTCACTGGTCCAGAAGCGGTGGGTGAAGCGCGCGATCCCGGCGTCGATCCGCCCGCCGCCGCCGGCGCAGGCCTCGATCTCGACCGCTGGAAAGTCCCGCCGCAACTGGGCGAACAGGTCATAAGCGCCCAGCACTTGCTTGCGGAACGATGGCCGCTCGCCTGCCGCGGTGAGGTCGCGGTTGTGGTCCCATTTGAGGTAGCCGATCGGCAACTCGTTCAGCAGGCCAGCGAGGCGCTCGTACAGATAATCCCGCACCTCACTGCGACCCATGTCGAGCACCAGCTGGTTGCGCGCGGTAATCAGCGGGCGCCCCGCCACTTGCAGCGCCCAATCGGGGTGGGCACGGTATAGCTCGCTGTCCGGGTTGATCATCTCCGGCTCGACCCAGAGGCCGAATTCCATGCCGAGCCTGGTCACATGATCGGCCAGCGGGCCCAGACCATTGGGATATTTCACATCGTCCGGCCACCAGTCACCCAGGCTCGTGGTGTCGTCATTGCGGCGGTGGAACCAGCCATCGTCCAGCACGAAACGCTCGATCCCCGCCTTGGCTGCGGCATTGGCAAGGTCCTTCAGCGCAGCCTCGTCGTGATCGAAGTAGAAGCCTTCCCAGGTGTTGAGATGGACCGGGCGCGGGCGCATCGCGCCGCCCGGCCAGTCCATTCGCGCGCGGATCGCGGCGTGGAAGTTCTGCGCCACGCCATTGGTATCCGCCGCGCAGGTGGCGAGCACTTCGGGCGATGTCAGGCTTTCACCCGGTGCCAGCCGTACCTCGCCCGGCATCAGGGCTTCGCCCAGTTGCCATTGCCAGCGACCATCATCGACCCAGTCGATCAGCTGGCAATGATTGCCCGACCAGGCGAGCTGCGCGCCATAGGCCGCGCCATAGGCCTGGACCACAGCCCCCGGCACGCAATCGTGCGAGGTCAGCCCGCGCCGGTTCTCGCGCCGCCACTGGCTGCGGGTGAGCTGGTCCTCGACCGGCACGAATTCGGTATTGTGCCGCCCGGAGAACGACCGGACCCGGCGGGCATGGTCGGGCAGCGGTAAGACCGCCGCGGCCAGCCACAGCACGTCGAGCGGCGCATCGCCCTGGTTGGTCAGGGTGGTCGAAACCGTCAGGACATCACTGTCCGGATCGAGCGTCAGGCTGACCGCCACCGCGATCCGCGCGACCGCATCGGTAAGCGTGACGGTGACGCGCTGGCCATCCCGCTCCACCGCGCAGTCGGTTGCCTGAAACGTCCAGTCCCGCCCGGCCCGGTGGGCCTTCAGTCCCGGCTCGCCAAACCAGCCTTGCCCCAGGCCGGGCACCAGGCTGAACGGCTGATCGAATTCCGGCGAAAAGCTGGGGGTCGGCCGGTCACCGCGCAGCGGCCCCGGCGGCGTCGCCCCATCGGGCAGACGCGGGCCCCAGTAGCGCCACAGCGGCGCCTCACCCGGTACCACTTCGAGCACCAGGCTGGAGGCACGGCCATGGAGAACAATCCAGCTATCCGGCTGCGGCAACTGCGCTTCCCCGCCCTTCCTTGATCCGCCAGACCGCAATCGCGGCCAGCAGCATGCAGACGCCCGACACGCGCAGCACATTGCGCGCATCGCCGCCCAAGAGCGGTTCATAGGCGAAGGTCATCGTGCCCGCAAAGATCAGCATCGGCACGCAGATGAACATGTTGAAGATGCCCATATAGACCCCGGTCCGCTCCGGCGGGATCGTATCGGCCAGGATGATGTAGGGATTGCCCATGATCGAGCCCCAGCCGAGACCGATCCCGATCGCGGCGACGAACAGCAGCTCCTTCTGCCCGATCAGCGGCATGGCCAGCATCGCGCAGCCCGACAGGGTCAGACAGAAGGCATGGAGCCGCCCTGCGCCCACCCGCCGCGCCATCGGCGCCATAGCCAGCGCCGCGACGAAGGCGATCAGGTTGAAGAAGGCGCCGATCTGGCCATTGGTCAGCACCGCCTCGCGATAGGCCGCCGTGCTCGCATCGGCCGTGCCATAGACCGAGCGGCTGATCGAATTGGTGACATAGCCCCAATAGCCCGACATCGCGTACCACTGGAACAGGCTCATCCAGGCCATCGCCTTCATCGCCTTGGGCATCTCACGCATGGCGCTGAAGATTTCGCCCAGGGTGGCTGCCGGGTTCTTGGGCAGGGCGGCCAAGCGCGCGCGTTCGGCCGCGGGCAGCTTGATTTCCGGCACGCGGGTGATCGACCAGAGGATCGTGCCGAGCGACAGGACCGCCCCGATCCAGAACGAGACCAGCGTAAAGGTGGGGATGCCGCCGTCTGCGGTCGCATCCTTACTGAGGCCGAACCAGGTCACCAGCAGCGTCGGGCTGAGATAGGCGAGGCACTGGGCGAGTCCGGTGAAGGCGCTCTGGCTGAGGAAGCCGAAGCTGCGCTGCTCGGCCTCCAGCCGGTCGTTCACATAGGCGCGATAGGGCTCCATCGTCACGTTGTTGCCGACATCGAGCAGGAACAGCAGCGAGAAGGCCATCAGCACCGAGGCCGAGAGCGGCATGAAGAACAGCCCGATCGAACACATCAGCGCGCCGATCAGGAAATAGGGCGTGCGCCGTCCCCAGGGCGATGCGGTGCGGTCACTCAGCGTGCCGATGATCGGCTGGACGATCAGCCCGGTCAGCGGGCCGGCAATCCCCAGCCAGGCGAAGTTCTTCTCTTCCGCGCCAAGGTAGCCCCAGATCGGCGACATGTTGGCCTGCTGCAGCCCGAAGCTGAACTGCAGCCCCAGGAACCCCAGGTTCATCTGCAGGATCTGCGCCACGCTGAGGTGCGGGCGGGTGCCGGCACTGGCACTGGTTGCGGCGGGCATGGTGGCTGCGGTCATCGCTTCTATCCCCTCGAACGGCGCCTTTGGCACCCGTTGCAGCGCAGCCTAGGCGTTGCGGATCAAGTTCGCAACAATCGATTGCAATGACGCTTTACAGCCGCCCTTCGGCGCGCGCGCGGCGGCCATAGAAGGCTTCGAACAGCGGCGCGGCCATCAGCGTGGTGACAATCGCCATGACCACCATCATCGCGAACAGCGCCGGGGTGATGATCCCGCGTTGCAGCCCGATGTTGATCACGATCAGCTCCATCAGCCCGCGCGCGTTCATCAGCGCGCCGATGCCCGAAGCGGTGGCGTGGTCCTGCCCGGACAGGCGAGCGGCGAGGTAGCAGGCCCCGCCCTTGGCGGCGATCGACAGCACCAGAATCAGCGCCGCCACCGCCAGCAGCGCGGGATCGCCGAGCAGCGTCAGTTCGGTGTGCAGGCCAGAATAGGTGAAGAAGAACGGCAGCAGCAGCACCACCGTCACTGGTTCAAGCTTCTCGCGGATTGCCGCCGTCAGGCGACCGCGCGGCATGGCCGTCCCCAGCAGGAAACCGCCGAACACGGCATGGATCCCGGCCACGTCCATCGCCCAGGCGCAGAGGAGGTAGAGAATCAGCACAATCGCCAGCAGCGTCTCGTCCATCCCGGTCACCGCAATCCGCCGGTCCAGCACCTGCAGCAGGCGCGGGGCAATCAGGATCATGAAAAGGGCAAAGGTAAAACCGCCGCCGATCGCCATCACCGCGATCTGCGGCCCATCGCCGAAGCTGGCCAGGACCAGCGCGATCAGTACCCAGGCCCCGGCATCGTCAATCGCCCCGGCCGAGAGCGAGAGCGTGCCAAGCGACGTGCCGGACAGGCCGCGCTCATGAATGATCCGCGCCAGCATCGGGAAGGCGGTGATCGCGATGGCCGCACCCATGAACAGAGTTGCCTCGAACTGGGTGACCTTGGGTGTGAACAGTCCGCCGTGGCTCAGCAGCCAGGGCGCGATGGCCACGGCCACGGCAAAGGGCGCTGCCATCCCGGCCAGCGACACCGCCGCCGCGCCCTTGGCGCCTTTGAAGAACTCGTCGCGGTCAAACCCCAGCCCGACCAGGAACATGTAAAGCCCCACCCCGAACTGCGCGATTACGAACAGGATCGGCTTGGATTCCGCAGGAAACAGGAATTCCTGCACCTCGGGCGCGAGGGCACCCAGCAGGCTGGGGCCAAGCAGGACCCCCGCGATCATCTCGCCCACCACGCGCGGCTGGCCCAGCCAGCGCTGCGCCGCGGTGCCGACCAGCCGGCAGGTAACCAAGATCACCGCTACCTGGAGGAAGAAGGCGATCGAAAGCTGGGTGGGGGTCATGCCGCCGGCCTAACCGTGGGCGCCGAACTGGTTCGCAATCGCAGTGGTGATACGCAGAACCAGGACATGGGCAGCGGCGATGGGCTCGATATTGTCACGATGGATCGCGCCATAGCCGACCGCGCCCTCGTCGGGATAGTCGCTCGGCTCGCTAACCGCGAAATCGTCCACACCCGGTGCGCTGGCCGGGAAGGCGCGGCGCAGCTGGGCGAGCGCTTCATCGATCCGCAAGGTGAAGACCATTTCCAGCACGTCATCGCGGCTGATGTCATTGGCGCGACTGAAGGCCGGAACCGAGACCGCGCGGATGAACATGTGCTGGAACAGGGCAAGGCGCAGCGCCTGGAGCACGCCCAGCTCGCGCCGCACCTGCTCGCGGCCCGCCAGCGGGGCTTCGTCCGGGATCAGCGCCAGCAGCTTGTGCAGCTTGAGCGCATCGACCCGAAGGCGCGAGGCAAAGCGGCGATAGACCCCGGTGCGATCATCCTTGGTCAGGTATTCCGCCAGCGCAAGACAGGCATCGGCAATGCCTTCCTCATCCCCGCGATAGGGCCGGCTGGCCCAGTAGGCCGAATTGAACAGCTCGCCATAGGCCGCCACGGTCTTGATCGAGGCGAGCGAATTGGCCGCCCGGACCAGCCGCACCAATTGCCGGCCGCGGTGGCTTTCGCGCAGCAGCTCTGCAATCGCTTCGTAATTCCCGTCGGCCGCCGTGCCGAACCCGGCAATCACGTTGACCGGATAGCCCAGTTGCTGAAGCACGGCATTGTGCGGAATCGCGCGAATCTGGCGCAGGCTCATGGTCCGGTCGGCGGCTAGGTCCGACTGGCGGCGGCTCTTGCGACTGCCGGTCTCGTTGAGCAGGCCCAGGCCAAAGGCCGTCACCGCTCGGGCATAGGTGGCGCTGGCCAGATAGCCCTGCTGCACGCGGCGGATCGCGCGGTAGAAATCGAGAGAAAGATCGGTGCGGCGATAGAACGGATCGGGCGCGGCATCGGCATCGGCCTGGGCCGGGGCCAGCTCGGCAAAACGGGTCAGCGTGGCATAGGCCAGCTCGGGCGTGCCGAAGAACAGGTAGCCATCGCCGCCCTGGAAGCTCACTTCCGGCTCCAGCGCAATCCCGGCACGGACAAACCGCCGCCGCGCCCAGGGCGATAGCGGCCATTCCAGCCGGTCGGCAAAGCTGGTCGGGTGCGCACCGCGACCCATCGATTCGCCATGGGTGTTGAAGATCAGCGCGGCGACATCGGTCAGGCCGTTCGCCGCCATGGCTTCGGACAGGCGGCCTTGCAGGCGCTCGATCGCCAGAGCGGCCGGAATCTGCCCCACGAACCGGCCAGCATCGGAAAAGCCGGTCTGGATCGAAACACGCCCGCGCCGGCGGGCATAGGCCTGGTAGTGCGGCTCCGACAGCACGGCATCGAGGAACCGCCCGCCGTGCTCCAGCGCGCTCTCGGTTTCGAACAGCGGCGAGACATCGACCTTGTCGGCCACGCCGAACAACTCGGCAAAGTAGAGCGCGGCCAGCACTGTGGTCGGCTGCTCGCATTCGGCCACCAGCATGCGGATCGGCGTATCGGCATCGACGTGGTGCAGGATCTGCGCGATCAGCAGGAACTGGCGCACCGCCGTGCTGTTCTCAATCGCCAGGGCGGCCATATTCGCGCGCAGTGGCTTCACGCTGCCCAGCAGTTCACGCAGCCGCACCAGCGCGGCCTGGCTGGCCAGGTCCAGCTTGCCATCGGGATCGATCCGGCGGCGGATCGCGTTCTGGAGCTGGCTGGCGTTCACGCGGAAGTGAATCCAGCCCATCCCCAGCCCATCGGCGCGCATCGCAGCAACAACCCGCAGCATGGCTTCTGCAGTATCGTCATCTGCCATCGCTGCGCGCTGTTCCAGCGAGGCAATTGTCGCGGCCAGACTGGTCAGCTTGTCCGGATGATCGGCGGTGAAGGCATTGGCAGTGGCCGAGAGCGCGGCCGGATCGGACAGGTCGACTGCAAAGGCAGTGGCCTGCCCTGCTGCATAGGTCGAGGCGCGCAAAAGCTGCTGCGCGAGATCGGGCGCGACCGGCTCCAGCGCTGCCGCATAGCCTGCCAGCCGCTCGGCCTTTTCGGACAGGCGGTAGCGCAGCGAGGTGGCCCAGGTGATGTCGGTCCGCCCGTCCATGTCATAGCCGACCCAGCTCGCCAGTCGCAGCGGCACGGGCGCAAACTGGCGCCACTGCCCCGGCCAGCGCTTGCGGGCGGCGGCGAACAGCAGGCGGGTGATCCGGTCGCGCGCACCATGGGCATGGGCCAGCGCGGCCATCGCCTGGGCGTGTTCGCTATCAAGCGTGATCGGCTCGCGCGCGGGTGAGGCGACGCAGGTGGTGCTTTCACCGATTGCGCCAGCCGATGCTGACGTCGCCACCGCCACGCCCTGGGCTTGGGAGAGCAGGAAGGTCGGGTGCGCGGTGAAGACCACATGCGCGAGCGGCTTGGCCCAGCGTGCGGCGAAACTGCCAAAGTCCGGCTCTTCGTCAGCGAGGCGCGCGATGCTGCGGTCGTTGAGCTCGGGATCGACTGGCCCCGCCAGCCGCGCCAGCCGCTCGGCCCGTGATTGCAGGCCCTGGCATTCCAACTCGGCGACCAGGCTCTCCAGTTCGCCCAGCGTCAGCTTGCCGCTTTCCAGCTCGCGCGACAGCTCCAGCCCGAGTTGGAAAACCGGATTGAACAGCGGTGTCTCAGCCGTGCGGACATGCAGCTCTTGCAGCCGCCGGTCGAGCGCGGCCAGCCGGGTCATCGGGCCAGCGCAGCAGCGGAGCGGGCGGCTGCCTCGATCGCGGCGACATCCGGATCGCCCTTCCCGACCAGCCAGGAACCGCCGCAGCAGAGGACGGAATCAAGCGCGAGCCAGTCTGCCGCCGTTGCCGAGGTGATCCCGCCAGTCGGGCAGAACCTGACCGAGCCGAACGGGGCCGAGATGGCCTTCAAGGCCGGGATGCCGCCATTGGCCTCGGCCGGGAAAAACTTGAACCGGTCCAACCCCAGGTCGAGCCCCTTCATGATGTCCGAAGGCGTCGCGATGCCCGGCAGGAACGGCACCTTGGCCGCCTCGGCGGCGCGGGCGAGGCCCTTGGTCAGACCGGGGGAAACGATGAACTCACTGCCCGCCACCAGGGCATCGTCGAGCGCATATTCGTTGAGCACGGTCCCCGCCCCGACCACGGCCCCCGGCACGGTCTTCATTGCCCGGATCACGTCGAGCGCGGCGGCGGTGCGCAGGGTTACTTCCAGCACGGGCAGGCCGCCACGCACCAGGGCCCCGGCCACCGGCACGGCATGGGCCGCATCCTCGATCACCAGCACCGGAATGACCGGGGCCAGGCGCATCACGTCTTCAATCGACTTCATGATAGGTGTTCCGCTGCAAAGGCGGCCGCGGCCCCGTAAAGGCCGGGCTGGGGATGAGTGATGAGCTTGACCGGCAGGGCGCCCATCAGCTCGCTGAAGCGCCCCTTGGCGCGGAACCGCTCGGCAAAGCCGGAGCGGAGCAAGGTGTCGCGAATGCGCAGGCCGAGGCCTCCGGCGATGACCACACCGCTGGCGCCCTGGGCCAGCGCAATGTCGCCAGCAACCGCGCCAAGCGAGAGGCAGAACCGGTCAACCGCAGCAGCGGCCAGGCTGTCTTCGCCCGACAGACCAAGCTGCCACAAGGTCTTGTCATCGCTCGGCTGGATCGCGCGGCCTTCCATGCCGGCCAGCGCCTCATAAATGTCGACCAGGCCGGGGCCCGAGACCACCCGCTCAACCGAAACGCGGCGATAGCGCTGGCGCAGCCGGGCCAGGATCGCATCCTCGATGCTGTCGAGCGGGGCGAAGTCGATATGGCCACCCTCGGTCGGCTGGACGCGGTAAGCGCCCTGCCCGTCACGCCAGACATGGGCAACCCCAAGGCCCGTGCCAGGCCCCACAATGGAAAGCGTCCCGCTGGCGGGCAGACTTTCATCCGGCCCGGTCAGATGGACGAAGTGCTCGTCACCGGCGCGGGCCACAGCATGGCCGACCGCGCCAAAGTCGTTGACCACGGTATAGCGGCTGGCACCGAGCTTTTCGGGGATCAGTGCGGGGCGGATGATCCAGGGATTGTTGGTGAAGCGGATCACTTCACCGCCGACCGGGCCGGCCACCGCAATCGCCACGGCATCGGGCAGGCTGCCGCCCTGCATCCGCGCGAAATCCTCCCAGGCGGTCTGGAAGCTGGCGTGATCGCGGGTATGCAGCGTCGCCGGTTCGCCCAGCGCAATGCTGCCATCCCCGGCCACCGTTGCCAGGGCAAAGCGCGCATGGGTCCCGCCGATATCGACCGTAACCAGCTGCATCAGAGCCCGCCCTCGGCCAGCATCGCCGAACCGCCCAGCTCGGCCCCATCGGCAAAGCGGCGGAACATGCCGAACAGTTCACGGCCCATGCCCATGGCTTCGACCGGCGCGGTCGCGGGCTGGCGGGTGGAGAGATCGGCCAGCACTTCAAGGGTGCCGTCATGGCCACACAGGCGGATCACGTCGCCATCCTGAACCAGCGCCAGCGGGCCGCCGCCCAACGCCTCCGGCGTCACGTGGATCGCCGCCGGGACCTTGCCCGAAGCGCCGCTCATCCGGCCATCGGTGACAAGGGCCACCCGGAAGCCCTTGTCCTGCAGCACGCCCAGCGGCGGGGTCAGCTTGTGCAGTTCGGGCATGCCATTGGCGCGCGGGCCCTGGAAGCGGACCACCACGATCACGTCGCGGTCAAGCTCGCCCGCCTTGAACGCCGCCTGGACGGCTTCCTGGCTATCGAAGACACGGCACTGTGCTTCGATCGTGTAGCGCCCGGGATCGACGGCAGAGGTCTTGAAAGTTCCGCGCCCGAGGTTGCCGGTGACGAGGCGCATGCCACCGTCCGGCTGGAAGGGCGCGGCGACCGGCGCGAGGATGGTCTCGTCCCCGCTGGCGGCAGGCGTCGGACGCCAGGTCAGGGCATCGCCGTCAAGCACCGGCTCATCGGCATAGGCGCCCATCCCGCCCTCGGCGACTGTCAGGATATCGCCATGGATCAGTCCGGCGCCCAGCAATTCGCGCACGACAAAGCCCATCCCGCCGGCGGCGTGGAAGTGGTTCACGTCGGCCGCGCCATTGGGATAGACCCGCGCGATCAGCGGTACGGCGGCGGAAAGCTCGTCCAGGTCCTGCCAATCGAGCAGAACCCCGGCAGCGCGGGCCATGGCTGGCAAGTGGATCGCGTGGTTGGTCGAGCCGCCAGTCGCCAGCAGGCCGACGCAGGCATTGACGATGGCCTTTTCATCCACCACCCGCGCCATCGGGCGATAGTCTCCACCTTCACGGCCGATTTCAGCCAGGCGGTGCACGGCCTTGCGGGTCAGCGCGGAGCGAAGCGGGGTATTGGGCGGAACAAAGGCCGCGCCGGGGACATGGAGCCCCATCAGCTCCATCATCATCTGGTTGGAATTGGCCGTGCCATAGAAGGTGCATGTGCCGGGCGAGTGATAGCTGGCGCTTTCGCTTTCGAGCAGGTCGGCGCGGGTCGCCTTGCCCTCGGCATAGAGCTGGCGGACCTTCTGCTTTTCCTTGTTGGCCAGGCCCGACGGCATCGGCCCGCCGGGCACAAAGATCGCCGGCAGATAGCCAAAGCGCAGCGCGCCAATCACCTGGCCGGGCACGATCTTGTCGCAGATCCCCAGGATCGCCATGCCATCGAACATCGCATGGCTCATCGCGACGGCCGTGCTGAGCGCGATCACGTCGCGGCTGAACAGCGACAGCTCCATGCCGTCCTGGCCCTGGGTCACGCCATCGCACATCGCCGGGACGCCACCCGCCACCTGCGCGGTCGCGCCGACCTCGCGGGCATAGAGCTTCATCGCCTCGGGATAGCGGCCATAGGGCTGATGGGCCGAGAGCATGTCGTTATAGGCGGTAACGATCGCCAGGTTCGCCCCGCGTCCGCTCTTGATCGCGGTCTTGTCCTCCAGCGCCGCGGCAAAGCCGTGCGCCAGGTTCGAACAGGACAGCGCATTGCGATTGGGGAATCGCTCCGCCTCGCGGTCCATCAGGTCAAGATAACGTCGGCGGCTGTCGGCCGATTTTTCGGTGATCCGCGCGGTCACGCGCTCGATCGCGGGGTGCAAGTTACTCATGCCAGTGAACTCCGTCGCGCTCGGTCAGCGCAATTGCAGCCGAGGGTCCCCAGGTCCCGGCGGTGTAAGGTTTGGGCGCAACGCCATGTTCCGCCCACGAGGCACGAATAGCGTCGATCCAGTCCCACTGCGCTTCCACCTCGTCACGGCGGACGAACAGGGTCTGGTCACCCTCGATCAGATCGAGCAGCAGGCGCTCATAGGCGATCCGCTTGGTCGGGCCGGCGAAAGCATCCTGCATCCGGATGTCGAGCGGCACTTCGCGCAGGCGCAGCCCCTCACGGTCCAGCCCCGGCACCTTGGCCATCAGCGAAAGCGTGATGTTTTCTTCCGGCTGGATCCCGATCACCAGGCGGTTGGGCTCGCTGCGCGCGCCCTTCCCGGCAAAGATCGAGTGCGGCACGCGGCGGAACTGGACGACGATCTCGGTCCGCCGGTTGGGCAGGCGCTTGCCGGTGCGGAGATAGAAGGGCACGCCCTTCCAGCGCCAGTTGTCGAGATGGGCCTTGATCGCGACGAAAGTCTCGGTGCCTGAATCGCGGCCCAGTTCCTCGTCATAGCCGGGCACAGCCTGGCCCTGGATTGCCCCGGCGCGGTACTGGCCGGTGACGGTCTCGTCCGGCCCGACCAGCCGGAGCGAGCGCAGCACCTTGACCTTCTCGTCGCGCACCGCGGTGGCATCAAAGCTGCTCGGCGGCTCCATCGCCACCAGCGCGAGCAGCTGGAGCATGTGGTTCTGCACCATGTCGCGCAGCGCGCCGGCCCCGTCATAAAAGCCAACGCGGCCCTCAAGGCCCACAGTCTCGGCCACGGTGATCTGGACATGGTCGATATGCGCCGCGTTCCACAGCGGCTCGAACAGGATATTGGCAAACCGCAGCGCCAGCAGGTTCTGAACCGTTTCCTTGCCCAGGTAATGGTCGATCCGGAAGATCTGCTCTTCGCGGAAGGCGCTGGCGACGGCATCGTTGATCTGGCGGCTGGTTTCGAGATCTGTGCCGAGCGGCTTTTCCAGCCCGATCCGCGCCTTCTCGCTGGCCAGGCCCGAGGCGGCGAGGCCGGCAATGGTTGGTTCGAACAGCGCCGGCGCGGTCGAAAGGAAGATCGCCAGCCCTTCATCCACCGGGCCGACCTTTTGCGCCAGGGTGGCATAACCAGCCTGGTCGGTCGCATCGAGCGGCTGGTAATGCAGGCGGTTGAGGAAGGTGCCCATCCCGCCGCGGCGCTCGGCCGGCAGGAACTTCTCCAGCGCGGCGCGGGCGAAGTTGCGATAACCGGCATCGTCCATGTCCTGGCGGGCCGTGCCGATGATCCGCAGATCCTCGGCCACCAGCTTGTCAGCATGGAGCGCGCAGAGCGAGGGGAGCAGCATGCGCTGCGCCAGATCCCCGGTCGCGCCGAACAGCAGCAGGCTATCCGATCCGCGGTTCATGGTTCTGCGCCTCCCTCCGGTTACGATATTGCGTCCAGCGCACCGCAGGGTACCGGATTCAATCCGCTACGGCGAGGCTGGCGTAGTGACCGCTTTCGGGCACGGCAACCCGTCGAGGGGCGGGAAAACGTATGCAGGAGCGCGCGGCGCGCTCTGGCGGGCCGGTCAGACCGGTACGGCGATGTGCTTGCCGCCGAATACGGCCTGCCAGTTCTCGATCTCGCTCACCACCACATCGTCGACGGCATGGGCCAGTTCGGAGACGCGGGCATAGTCAATGTGGTCATCCGACGCGGTGAGCAGCAGGACGATGCGCGAATGCAGGCCGTCCAGCTTGGCGGCGGTGACTTCCGAGATGGCGGCAAAACGCTCGAAATCGCCGAAATAGCGAATCCCGGCGATCGCCGCGCCAAAGGTCGGCAGGGCAACGCCCAGGAAGGTGCCGGGCTTCGAAAGCGCCACCGGCCAGCCATGCGGCACCAGGCCCAGGACCGAGCCAGCCTTGACCACCAGGTAGATCGCAACCGAAGCAACCGCGAACTGGAACAGCCGGGTCGAGAAGCTATCGAGATTGTGATGTACCGCAGTCAGGCGGCGGGCCTTGGCCCAATGATAATCGCGCTGGCTGATGACATGGCGATCTAGCAGGTCCGAGAGCGCGTGACGCAGGTAAGCCGGGCTCAGCGCCACCCGGGGCAGGCCGACCGCGCGCAGCGCACGGCGGGCGTGGAATTCCGGCCAGGCGACATCGGCGCCCTTGGGCCAGCGCCCCGGTGCCCGGGCAACGCCCAGCAGCAGCAGGATCGGGGCGTGGCGCAGATATTCTGCGACCCGGCGCGATTCAAACCAGCGGCCATGCCAGCGCAGGCGGCTGCCAATCCAGGTGATCAGCAGGATCGACGAAAGCAGCAGCAATTCGGTGCCGGCAAAAAGCCATTTGCGGTCCGACAGTCCGAGCGGCTCGTAAAGAATGCCGACCACCACCGCGAGCGCCGAGAACAGGAAGTTGACGATCATCCCGCCGCGATAGGCGTCCGACAGCCAGGCCGAGATCCCGTCAGTCCAGGCAAAGCGGCGCAGGACCTGCTGCTCGATCGCCGGGGGCATCTGCAGGTCAGCGCCGGGCAATTCGCGCGCCAGGGCTAGCAGCCCGGCCCCGCTGCCGGTGGCAATCGCCTCTGGCGTTTCATAGTCCTGCCGCAGCGAGCGCAGCCGGCGACCCTCGCCCGAGAACAGCGCCTCGATTCGGCGATAGGCGGTGGCAATCGAATTGCTGTGCGGCCGCCAGCGTTCTGCGGCCAGGCCGGGCGTGCGGTCCTCGCCTTCCGGCTGCAAGGCGGCGGTCACCAATTCGACCAGGGCGGCATCGCGGCGGTCGTGATCGGGCTGGGTGGTGGCCGCCAGCGCCTCAGGCGCGCGCAGGATCTGCCAGGCTTCAGGATTGTTGGCATTGACCCAGATGACTGGCGCACCATGCTCCAGCGCTTCGGAAATGGTGTGGCCAGTCCCTCCCAGGAAAGCGCGGCTGACCCCGTCCCAGACCCCGATCACCAGGTCGGACTGTTCGATCAGAACCCGTCCCGCCAGGGCGACCCGCGCCGAGCAGCGCGCGGCGAAGGCCTGGGCCGTGTCGATATCGGTTGGGGCGGACAGCTTGGCGATGAACAGGCGGCTCAGCAGAGCATCGCGCTCGGCCAGTTCGAACAGCCGGGCCGATCCGGCCAGGTCGCGGATCGCGGCAGCGCGGGCCTCGGTCGCCGGGTCGGCAGCCGGCTGCCCTGACGCCAATGCCTGCGCATCGGCGACAGTGCCAGGCATTGCATTGATCGCGATGTTGAGATTGCGCCCGAATGGCAGCGGCGCGACCAGGTCCCAGCCGTGGTCCAAGGCATGGCGCGCAGCGATCTGGTCGACCCCATCGGCCAGCAGGCAATGGAGCCGGATCGAGGCCGCTGCCGGGGCGGCTGCGGCGGCAACACGGTCAAGGATTTCGGCCAGAACCCGCTCAATCCGCTCGCGATTGGCGCTGAAGGCCGCATTGCCGATCCGGTGGCCGGTCACACCGATCGAGAGGCCGATCGGCGGCGGCAAGGGCGCGCTAGTTGTCATCGGGCAGTGGCATACCTTTGGATTCAGCCGGAACGCCTATGTGTTTCCGACAATCGCCGGGCAATTGCAAAGCCGATTTGCTGACCGGTCAGCTCAGGCCCACCGGCCTGCTCAAACGTTGGCGCTGAGCGTCAGGTTGGCGGTGTGATCGATGCGATCCGGCCCGTTGCGGACAACGTACTGGTCGAGATAGCCGAGTTCGAGGGTGAACTTCTGGCCGAGAGGCATAGCCGGGGTAAACCGTGGTGGTCTTGTCGAGCTTTTAGTCGACCGCAGGCCGGACCAGGAACTGAACCAGACGCGAGGCATCGTTGGTGAAGCGTTCCTGCGGCTCAAGCCACAGCACTATGTCTTTGCCCAGGTTTACCTAGGCAGTCTGGGCGAGCCAGATGTTCGTATCCTCATCCGCCGCCCGCGCTGCGGTGGGCAGGGCCAGGGCCGCAAGGGCGCCGACAGCGGCAAAGGCAGTACGTTACATCTGGCTCATTCCCCATCTGGTAAACTTAGAAGCGGTAGCTCAGACCGCCGCTGACGACCCACGGATCTAGCTTGTGCTTGGTCTGCAGCGCCAGGGTGTTGCCGGCAAAGAAGCTGGCAGTGGTGCCGACGAAGTAGCGCTTGGCATCAAGGCTGAAGCCCAGGCCCTTGTCGTTGAGCGGCACGTCAAGACCGGCCTGCAGCGCCAGACCGAACTCGTTCGACAGGTTCACGCGGGTCGCACCGAGCGCAGCAGCACTGGCGCCAACACCTTCGCTGAAGATGAAGAAGTGGGCCGGACCGGCGCCGATGTAGGGCTTAACCCCACCCAGGTCGAAGTGGTACTTCAGCGTTACCGTGGCGGGCAGGATGATCGCGTCGTTAACGAGCGAGGCACCGGCCAGACCGCCCTTGCCGGTCACGTCGTGCGGCGTCACGCAGCAGATCGTCTCGACCGAGAAGTTCTTCGAGAAGAAGTATTCGACCGCCAGGGTCGGTACCACGGAATCGCTCGCCTGGCTGTCGCTGGTGGCGGGCGCGCCAACCCGATTTACGAGAACATCGGTGATTTCGCCATTGGGCAGGACGCCGGTAGCAAAGGCCTTGATCTGGAGCTTGCCTTCCGAATTGCCGGCATAGGCCGGGGCGGACAGGGCAAGGGTGCTGGCAGCCGCCAGGGCGGCGCAAATGCGCTTGGTCATGTGGGATATCTCGCAGTTGGGAGGGACGGGAGATGATGCCCGCCGGGTCTGGTGCCGGGTCGGGCCTTTGGTGCGAAACAGGCGGCTGCCGGGATGGGGGGACAGCAGCCGCCTGCCCGCGACCCTTCGCTTACTTGGCCGAGTACGGCAGCGAAGAGTGATGCAGAACGATCTTCAGGCCGCCATCGGCGCCGCGAACATAGCCCCAGGTCTTGTCGACCCTGGTCATGTTGCCCTTGGTATCCCACATGGAGACGTTACCCATCGACAGCGCCGAATTGCCGGTGATCAGGATGGTGTTGTTGCTGGTTTCGCACTTGCGCCAGCCCTTCAGGGCAAAGCCGGTGTCGTTCGGATAGGCCTTGTCGCCGCCGACGAAGTAGGCGAGCGCGCCGTCATAGGTGGTGCGGAAGGTCTGGGGAGCCACGGTCAGGGTCGGCTTGAACAGCACCGGACCCATGGAATAGCCATAGGCGCTGTCGAGCACCTTCTTGGCAAGTTCCTTGGCAGCCGGCTGACCCTTGGTGTCGTTTTCCGTCGCGATCGCCACCAGCGCACCGCACCAAGCGGTATGCGCGGCTTCGACTTCGGCCTGGGTGATCGGGGCGTAGATCGCGGCGGCCTTGGCGGTGCCATGATCGTGGGCAACGGCCGGGGTGGCGATCGCCGCCAGCGGCAGCAGCGCGGCCACGGCCATGCTACGGATCTTGAAGCTCTTCATCGGGTACTCCTGCTAAGCGAAAAACGGTATCTGATCGTCTGGCGGCGGATGTTGTCCGCGGCGCCAATCGTCCCGCTGTAACTAGGGCTCGGCATAACTGACTGAAATTGGCCGCATGGCGGGCCGCGCGGCCTAGGCCGGATGGCCTATGCTTATTTCCTGCCAAGGCTTAGAGAGAGCCAATGCAAAGCGGGAACCCGGCCCTGGCCCCCGAGGTCGAAACTGTCGCCGAACTGCGCGAGCTTTATCGCGCGGCCGAGGCGCGGGCCGCGCGGCTGCGCCTGCTCTCCACCAATGGCCGTCAACTCACCCTGGCCGAGGCCGCAACGCTCGAACCGATCCTGCAAGGCTGTGCCGACCGGCTCGGCTATTTCCTGGGTCGGCGCGGCGGCACGGTTCAGGGCGCCGATACCCCGGGCCTGCCGATCCCCGGACCGGGCAGCGATGGGGGCATTGTCGGCTCGCTGGTCATCGAAGGCCTGACCCGGCTCGACGATGTCGCCGATGCCGAAGACCGAGAGGCCGTGCGTCTGCAGCTTGAGATGATCGGGGCGACGATCGACCGGATCGAGCGCCAGCGCGAACTGCAAGAGCGTGAAACGCGCCTGGAATTCGTCGTTGGCCGGCTGTTCTCGGCCCAGGAGGAGGAACGCCGCCGGGTCAGCCATGAGCTGCATGATGGCGTGGCCCAGACCGCGACCGCATTGGCCCGCCTGCTCGAGGGAGCCGGGAGCGCCACCGACCGCGCCAAGCTGGCTGCGATTGCCCGCAACCTGGTGGGCGAACTGCGCGGTGTGATCCGCGGGCTGCGGCCGACCGTGCTCGACGATCTTGGCCTAGAAGCAGCCTTGCGCGCCCTGGCCGAGCCGCTGGAGGCCGAGGGCTTCACCGTTCAGGTCAGTATCGCCAGCGACGTGGCGCGCTGGCCCACGCACGTTGAAACCGCGCTCTACCGCGTCGCTCAGGAGGCCCTGGCCAATGTCCGCAAGCATGCTGGCGGCCCCTGCGCGGTCAGCCTGGAGCTTTCCGCCCGTGCGAACGAGGCGGCCCCGTTCCTGCGCATTGCCGACCAGGGCAGCGGTCGGCGGACAGTTGCGGACGCGGCCGCTCCGCATTTCGGGATCGACGTGATGCGGGAACGGATGGCTTCGATAGGCGGAACGCTCGATTGGCAGTCGCGCCCTGGCGGCGGCGTTACCGTGCTCGCCACCTTCCCCAAGGTGGCCTGATCATGGCCGTGCGGATCCTGATCGTCGATGACCACCAACTCGCGCGCGAGGGGCTGAAGGCAGTCCTGTCCGACGATGGCCTGGAAGTGGTTGGCGAGGCGACCAGCGGCGAGGAAGCGGTTGACCTGGTTGCCCGGTTACAACCCGACGTGGTATTGATGGATGTCCGCCTCGGCCCCGGGATTGACGGACTGGAAGCCACCCGCCGGATCGTTGCCCTGGGCTTGCCGAGCCGGGTGCTGATGCTTTCGCTGCACGATATGCCGGCCTATGTCCGCGAGGCACTGGCCGCCGGCGCTGCGGGCTATGTGCTGAAGGACGCCTCGATCACCGAGCTGCGCGGCGCAGTCAGCCAGATCATGGCCGGACAAAGCGTGATGCCGCTCAATCTGATCAACGCGGCGCTGCGCCAGAGCGAGCGCGAGGTGCGGCCCGCCGATGCGCTGAACACGCTGACCCCGCGGGAACGCGAAGTCCTGGCGCAGATCGCCGAGGGGCTGACCAACAAGGAGATCGCGCGGCGGCTCTCGGTCAGTCCAGCCACGATCAAGGCCCATGTCGAGCGGATCATCGCCAAACTGGGCGTATCGGACCGGACCCAGGCTGCCGTGCTGGTCGCGCGGGCCGAGCAGGGATGAACCACCCGGTGCGTGCCCGCCGAATGACCCGCTTCTGGGCCGACCGCCGCCTGGCGCTGAAGGGCCTGGTGGTGATCGCCCTGCCGCTGGCGATCCTGCTTGGCTCGCTGGTTTCGCTCTACATCGCGAGCAACGCCGAAGCGCGCGCCGAAAACGACGTCCGCCGCGCCTTCGCGATCCAGCGCGATACCTATCAGGTCCACGCCCTGCTGGCCGAGGCGGCCGCCGGGGTCCGCGGCTATGCCCTGACCGGACAGGAGCGCTTCCTTGAACCCTATCGCAAGGCCGAGGCCGATCTGCCGCTGACCATGGACCGGCTGGATCAGGCAATCCGCGACCGCGAGGTGCGCGAGCACTTCAACCGGATCAATGACCTGACTGCGCGCAAGCGCGAGGGGTTGAAGGGGATCGTCGAACTGGCCCGCGCTGGCAACCGCGCTGCGATCGAGCCCGCACTGGTTTCCAACAAGATCGTGCTCGACGCGATGCGGCGCGAGATCGACCTGATCCAGCGGCGCGAGGGCGTGCTGCTCGACCAGCGCCGCGCCCGTGTGGATGAGGTACGAGACCGCTTCCTGCTGCTGACCGCGATCAGCGCAATCGTCGGCCTGCTCGGCAGTCTTGCGGCGGTATACCTGTTCTCCACCGGGATCGTCCGCCGCGTCCAGATGCTCGAAGCCAATGCCGAGCTGCTGGCCCGCGGCGAGGCCTTGACCGACCTGCCCGACGATGCCGACGAGATCGGCCGGCTGGCCCAGCGGATGGCCCGGGCCAGCGCGCTGCTGCGCGGCCGCGAACAGGCCTTGCGCGAAAGCGAGGAACGCTTCCGCCTGGTGATCGAGGAAGTGCAGGACTACGGCATCTTCGCGCTCGACACCGAAGGTGTGGTCACCTCGTGGAACCTGGGTGCCCAGCGGATCAAGGGCTGGGAGGCCGAGGAGATCCTGGGCCATCACTTCAGCCGGTTCTACCCGGAAGAGACCCGCGGTCAGCTGCCCGCGCAGATGCTCGACCGCGCGCGCCGCGACGGGACGGCCGAGGATGAAGGCTGGCGGCTGCGCAAGGACGGCAGCCCGTTCTGGGCCAACGTGGTGATCACTGCACTGCACGACGAACACGGCGAGCTGCGCGGCTTTGCCAAGGTCACCCGCGACATGACCGAGCGCCGCCGCTCCGAAGAGGCGCTGCGCTTTGCCCGCGAGGAAGCGATTGCCGCGAACCTCGCCAAGACCGAATTCCTGTCGCGCACCAGCCACGAATTGCGCACGCCGATGTCCGCAATCCTGGGCTTCGGGCAATTGCTCGAGCTTGACGAGGAGCAGTTCGAGCCGCGCCACCGCGAGGCGCTGAACCAGATCATGAAGGCCGGGCGGCACCTGCTCTCGCTGATCAACGACCTGCTCGACATTTCCAGCATCGAAGCCGGCGGGGCCGAGCTCAACATGGAGCCGATCGACCTGGGCGAGCTGCTGCAAGAGGTCCACAGCCTGGCCGCACCGATTGTCGCCACGGCCGGTCTGAAATTCGTGCTGGAGCATCCCGAAGAGCCACTGGTAGCCTGGGCCGACCGGCGCCGGGTGATCCAGGTCATGCTCAACCTCGTCTCCAACGCCGCCAAGTACAACCGCACCGGTTCGCAAGTGCGCCTCGCCTGCCAGACCCGTGGCCGCGATATCCGGGTCGAAGTGGAAGACGATGGCGAGGGTGTGGATAGCACCGAGGTTTCGCGCCTGTTCACGCCGTTCGACCGGCTTGGGCAGCAGAACCGGGCCAAGGTGGACGGCACCGGCCTGGGTCTTGCCCTGTCCAAGCGGCTGGTGGAATCGATGGGCGGGCAGATCGGTTTCGAAGCGCCGGAACAGGGTGCGCGGTTCTGGTTCACGCTGCCCACAAGGGCCCCGCAGCGCGCCAGCAAGCGCAAGGCAGAACAGCAGGCAACATGAGCGTAAACCTGATCGACAGCACGGAAATCCGCGCGCGCCGGATCCTGATCGTCGATGACGAGGACGCGAACGTCCTGCTGCTGGCCAGCGTGCTGGAGCGCGAAGGCTATGCCGACATTCACACCATCACCGATCCGACCACGGCGCTGGAGGCCTATGTGCGGCTGGAGCCCGACCTGGTGCTGCTCGACCTGATGATGCCAGAGGTGGACGGGTTCCAGTTGCTCGAAGCGTTCAAGCGCCATGACCGCGCCGACGAATTCCGCCCGGTGCTGGTGCTGACCGCCGACAGCACGATCGCCGCCCGCCGCCGCGCGCTGGCGCTGGGGGCCAAGGACTTTGTCTCCAAACCCTTCGACGTGATCGAGATCGCGCTGCGGATCGCCAACCTGCTGGAAACCCGGATCCTCTATCATCGGCTGCGCGGCGACTGAGCGCTCGTCTCAGGCCAGTACGGCGACGCCCCCAGGCTCCAGGCAAGCCTCGCCCAGCACCAGCTGGCCGCCAAGGTCGGTTGGCAAGTTGGCCGGCTGCGCCGAATAATTGAACACAAAGGTGTGCTGGCCCGCCCGCCGCACCCGCAGTCCCGCCGGCAAGGTGCAAGTGGCCAGCCCCGCGTCGGCCGCCGCCCGGGCCATGACGATCCGCGCGAGCTCAGCCGTTGGCCAGGCCGCCAGGTAGCGCCGATTGCCATCTCGCCAGACTGCCACCGCGCCATCCTGTGCCGCCAGTTCGGCTTCGGCATCGGTTTCCAGGTGCTCGAGCCAGCGTTCAATCGCAAAGTCACCGCCCGGGTGCGTGAGCCCGGGCCGCAGGCTCTCGACCCGCACCACCTTGGCCGGGAACAGCGCGCCCGGCGGCAAGCCAGCGGGAATCGCGAACTCATCGGTCCGGCTGCCTGAGCGCGGCCCGATCACGACCTGACCGTCGAAGCCAGCCAGACGTTCAAGCAGCGCCGCCGGGGCGATCGGCAGGCAGGGGATGACGCACAGCGCATAGCCATCGAGCGGAGCCCCTGGGGGAAGGATATCGATATCAAGCCCCAGCTCGCGCAGCGCCGTATAGCAATCGAACGTGGCCCACAGTGCCGAGAGTCCTTGGCCCTGGGGCTGGATTCCAGTCACCCAGTCCGCCTCATAGGAAAAGATCAGCGCGACACTTTTGGGCGGCGCGCCGGGCGGCCCGAGCCGGTCGATATCCTGTTTGGCCTGGGCGGCCTCGGCGAGCGCGGGGGCAGGCTCGCTATCGGGCCGCAGCAGGCCGGCATGGAGCTGCTCCTGCCCGAAGGGGGCCTGGCGCCAGCGGAAATAGCTGACCAGTTCCGCACCGTGAGCCATGGCCTCCAGCGTCCAGAGCCGCACCATCCCCGGCAGCGGCGCGGGGTTGTGGCGCGCCCAGTTGACCGGGCCGGGCTGCTGCTCAAGCACCCACCAGCGGCCGCCGCGCGTGCAGCCGCGATAGAGATCGTGATGGAAGGCGGCGATGTCCGGATGGCCCTGGCGGGCATAGGCCAGCTTGTCTGCCTCGCTGAAGCGGAAGCTGTCCAGGAAGCCCAGCGGGTAGCTGTCCCAGCCTACAGCATCGAGGTCTTCGGCCACCTTGTGGTGATCGAATTCGGTGAAGAAGCCCATGTAGTTGTGGACGATGTCGCGTCCGGGCGAAAGCTCGCGCAGGATCTGGACCTGGCTGTGGTTGAACGCCACGACTTCGTCAGAGGCAAAGCGGCGGAAGGCTAGCCAGTGCGCTGGGTTTGCCTCGGTCACGGTCAGGTTAGGCAGATCAATCTCTTCGAACGAGCGGTACTCCATCGACCAGAAGATATTGCCCCAGGCGCGATTGAGCGCATCAATGTTGCGATAGCGGATAGCCAGCCAGTCACGGAAGGCGCGCCGAGCGGCCTCCGAGAAGCTCAGCACCGTGTCATGGCAGCCGTATTCATTGTCGGTCTGCCAGGCGACCACAGCAGGATGTCGGCCATAGCGTTCGGCCACGGCACGGGTGATGCGGGCGGCTTCGGAACGGTAGCCACGATGGCTAAAGCAGTAATGTCTGCGTGAACCGAACCCACGCGGGCGGCCCTCCGCATCGATTGCCACCATATCCGGCATCTTGTCGACCAGCCACTTGGGCGGGGTCGCCGTTGGTGTGCCGAGGATCACCTCCAGCCCGGCGGCATGAAGCGTGTCGATCGCCCGGTCGAGCCAGCCCCAATCGAACCGGCCAGGTTCCGGCTCGATCCGGCTCCAGGCGAACTCCCCGATCCGGACTTGCTTCAGACCGGTTTCTGCCATCCGGAGGGCATCCTCGGCCCAAAGATGTTCGGGCCAGTGCTCGGGATAGTAGCAAGTTCCAAGCTTCATGATTCATCTGTCCAAACTTGTCGCGGGAATTTGATTGGGCTGCCCTTGCCCTTCCTGTTCAGGAGAGGCAGATCGCTTAAAGACGATTGTTACAATTCGCTGTCGCCCGTCGTAATCTTGGGTCAGCGTGCGCGATCAGGGGTTTCAAGAGCATGTCGGGCGCAGTGAACAGAGCCAAGCCGAAGACGCAGAAGCGGGTTCGCCTTGCCCCAAAGGAGCGGCAGACCCTGATCCTTGATCACGTCGCCGAGATCGTGGCACGCGAGGGCGTTTCCGCGCTGTCGATGGATCGGATCGGGCGTGAAGCCGGAATCAGCAAGTCTCTGGTGTACAATTACTTCCCTAACGTCACCGATCTGCTCCGGCAGTTGTTGCAAAGAGAATGGCGGCGGCTGCGGCGGCTCCAGGCCGAGGCTGCCGACCGGGCTGATACCTTCGAAGGCCTGGTGCGTGCGGTTACCCATGTCTACCTCAAGTACATTGACGAGCGCGGGATGTTGATCGAGCGCCTTCAAGCTGAACCTTCTGTTTCGGCGATCCATGACCCGACCGAATTCGGCAGAGACACAGCGGTAGGCTATCTGGCCGAGATCGTCACCGATCATTTCAATCTGCCCCCGGAGATCGCCAAGGCTGCGACCGACATCAGCTTTGGCCTCCCTGCGGCTGCCGGTGCCTATCTGCTCCAACGCAAACTCAGCCGCGAAGCGCTGGAAGACCTGACGGTGACCATGATCCTGGGCACGCTCAACGAGATCGAGCGGGAATACACTACCCGCCTGCGGCCCATCCGGCGCACCCGTCCGAAACCATCGTGAAGCTCAAGCCGCTGATCGGAGCAACTCTGGCGTCCGTTCAGTGGGGGTGTCCGCGATCGTACAGGGTTCTCGGAGCAATCCATACTCGGCCCGAAGTGCGTCAAGCGGCTCACCAAGGCGATGTTCGAACTTCACGAACTGCACGCTGCGGGAACGACGACCCAGGCTCCAGCCATCGGTGATCGCATCCATCGCTGGCTTGATCAGGTGCGGATCGACCAGTGTCATGTGGCCGGTGACAACGGCAATCCACATCGCGGCATAGGGATAGTCCATCTGGGCCAGCTGGAAGGCCTGGATCGCGAGCTCGCCCAAGGGCGTGGCCGGATAACCGGTCAGGACATGATGAAAGTCATGCGTCTGAAACCCGCGCAACACCTTGTAGGCCAGCGCCGCTGGCATGCGGTCGATCTTGCCGCTGCGCAGCAGTTCATCGTGCCGCGTCCGGTAACCAGCCGCCAGATGCTCGACCAGGTTATTGTCGACCATGAAGGCGCGATAGGCATGTCCGAGCGTGCCCAGACCGTAGTGATCTAACGAAGCCAGTCGGAAATCCGGTGCCAGCCATCCTTCGCGGGCCAGCGGTCCGTGCTCAGGGTGGTCAAGGATCGCCGCTTCGTACTTGGCGATTGCATCGGCGGGGGCCGTTTCCCACCATTCGTTGAACAGCCAGTCGATTCCGTGCGTGTAGAAGTTGTCGATGCTCTGCAGGAATTTCTCCCCGAAGCTGCGTTCGATCGGTGAAACCATGTCAGCCTCCTGTCCGAATTACTTGGCCAGGGTACCGCCATCGACCGGCACTAGCGCGCCGGTCATGAAGGCAGCTCCATCGCTGACCAGGAATGCCAAGACCTCGGCCACTTCCTCTGGCGTACCATAGCGCGCCATCGGGATGCCCTGGGCCAGTTGCGGCCGGGCGGCCTCCGGATTGTCGGGCGAAAGACGGCGCTCGAGCTGGAACATCATTTCCGTCGCGGTCGGGCTGGGGCAGATCGCCAGCACCCGGATCCCGTGCGGCGCCAGCGCGATCGCTGCCGACTTGGTCATCCCGTTCACGGCAAACTTGCTGGCCGTATAGCCAAAGATGTTGCCGCTGCCGCCAAAGCTCGACACCGATGAAGTATTGACGATCACGCCGCTGCGATTGGCCAGCATGTGCTGGCCAACATGCTTGAGGCCCAGGAAGACCCCCTTGACGTTTACCGCCATGATCCGGTCAAATTCCTCCTCCGGATAGTCGAGCGCATTGGCGATCGCGCCCGAGATCCCGGCGTTATTGAACAGGATGTCGACGCGCTCCCCCAGCGTCAGAGCAAGGTCGATCGCGCGCTGCCAATCCACCGTATTGACGACATCGCCCGCCAGGCTGGCGACCCGGCCGGCGGCCAGGGCGGCGCTGAAATCAGCCTCTGGCCGATCAAACGCGACCACACTGGCACCGCCGGCGCAAAGGCGCTCGACGGCGGCCAGGCCGATCCCGCGGGCTGCCCCGGTGACGATGGCTACGCGATTGGCAAGCGATTGATCAGGCATGGGCGCTAGTTCCTTTGAAGGGCAGGGATCGGATGCTGGGTGAGGAAGTCGGCAATCAGCCCTGCACAGGCATCGGGCGCGTCGCGCTGCGGGACATGGCCGGCATCGGGCAGGTGGACGACGGTGCAATCCGGGCAGACTGCCGCGATGGCATCGGCCATCGCGGGAACGAAGACAGTGTCGCGATCACCCCAGATAACCAGCACCGGGCAGTCTATCGAGTCATGCCGGATCGTCGTTCCAGCCCGATCGGGCGCGACATCCGGGGCCGGGACATCGAACGGTGCCGCCCGATACCAGGCCAGCATCGCCTGCCACACACCGGGTTGAGTCCAGGCCTCGCGGTAGATCGCGATATCGGCCTCGCTCAGCAAGCCGCGCTGCCGCGGATCACCCAGGAAGCGCTCGATCAGAATTTCGACATTGGCCTCGCAGAAAATGGCATCGGCCTCGGGAGAACGCAGCCGGGTGATGTACTGCGAGGCCGCGCGCTGGCCAGGATCGTTCCAGATCATGTCCTGCAGCACGCCCGCAGAAGCGGTGTTAAGCGCCACCACGCCGGCAATCAGGTCTGGTCGCTGGGTCGCGAGTGCGAAGGCCAGGACGCCGCCCCAGTCATGGCCACAGACATGAACACGCGGCAATTCCAGTGCCTCAAGCAAGCTGGTCAGGTCGGCGACAAGCTGATCCATGGTGTAGGCCTCCACCCCGTCCGGCCGGGTGGAATGGCGATAGCCGCGTTGGTCCGGGGCGATCATGCGGCAACTGCCGCCCAGCCGTTCTAGCAAGGGACGCCAGACCATCGCGTGATCGGGAAAGCCATGCAGTAGCAGCAGCGGTATACCGGCCCCGTGATCGATGACTTGTAGGTCCATGCCATTGGTACTGATCGCCTTGATTTTGGGCGGGGGTGCCAAGCCATGATCGGGGGGCGTCACCACGTTCGTTTAGCCCGCAGCAGCGGCGCGAAAAGCGATCCGGGCCGCATCGACGGCATGGCCCTCAGGTTCGGCCAGCATGGTCGCAACCGTCAGGCGCGCCTCGGGCCCAGGCTGCAGAACTTCGAAGATGTTGCCATCAGGATCGCGTCCAAAAAACACCCGGGCCGAGCCAAAGGGATGCGGCGGCGCATGAAGTTCCACGCCCAAAGTCATGAGCCGGGCATGGTCCGCATCGATATCATCGCTCTCAAAGCACAGGTGGTTCCAGCCAGGTGCAACCGCGTTACGCCGGTCCACAGGCGTTGTGCGGGGCTGATCGTACTCCCAGAACTCGAGCTCGGCATTGGCCAACCGCAACCAGGCGCCCTTGAACCGAACATCGGCGATCCCCGCGACCACATCGAACTTGTGGTCAGGACCGAAACTGCCTTGGCGATGCACCGGGCTTCCGGTCAGTAGCGCATAGAAGTTGGCGAGCCGGGAAATATCAGGTGTGACCACGGCCGTATGGGCAAACCAGGGTCGGCGCGCGGATTGCGGCGCCCAGGGCGTCCCTTCCAGCTCGATCAGGTTATCTTCCGGATCGCGGATATAGACATAGCTGTTGCCGGTTCCGAGGCCGGCCGGCCGAGCATGAGTGCCAGCACCGGCGGCGACCATGTTGTCATAAAAGCTGTCCGAGATGGCGGTTTGCAAACAGACATGCCTGATCCCGGCCGCATAGACTGCGCGGTCGGGAGTGTCGGCTTGCTGACCTGCCGCAAATTCGAACAGCTCAAGCCCGCCCAGCGTGCCAATCAGCGAGGCGGCGCGGGCCGCTGCATTCTCAACCTGGAGCAATGTGCGGTTTTCCGCTGTGTCGGCCACCTCGAAGCGTGAGACCAGCCGGAAGGCCTGGTCAACCGAATAGAACGCGATCGCCGCGTCGAGATCGCGGACCGAGAGGCCGGTGTGGTGCAGACCAGTGATCATCCCCGTGGTCCCTCGCTGGCGGCGAGCGCAAGCCGCTCGTCGATCTGCGCACGGATCGCGCTGTGGCGATCGGCAGTCAGGTTATAGCGCCATGCCATGCCAGCGGCGATCAAGACCAGTACGCAGGGGATCACGCTGTAACTGATCGAAAGAGCCAGCAATGGCTCGGCGCGATCCTCGCCAGCGGAAACGTAACCGACTGCACCCAGGATCAGCAGCGGCAAGCCAGAACCCAAGGCATAACCCATCTTCTGCACCATCGCGATCGCGGCAAAGAACAGCCCCTGCTGCCGGTCCAGCGTTTCCGCAGTATCGATGTCAGCAGTGTCCGCGACCATGGCATGCGGCAGCATCAGGACTGCCCCATAGCACATGCCCTTGATCACAAAGAGCGTGGTGAAAATGACGATCCCGCCTTTCGGCACGAAGAACATCAGTGCGTTGGTCGTGGCAACGATGACCAGGGCCAGGGTCAGGGCGCGATGCTTTTCGATCCGCTTCGCCAGCCAGACCCAGCCGGGCATCACCGCCAAGGCCGCTACGAAGTAGCAGAAATAGATGATCCCGATATTGGAAACCCCTACAATATCGCGGGCAAAGAACACGGTAATCGTCTGCCGGAATACCTCGCCAATCGTGGCAATCAGGACCAGCAGCGTGACATTCAGGAACGCCCGGTTGGCGACCAGCATCCGCAAGGCGCCGATGAACTTGAAGGGCGCCTTGGTGATCGGCGCGGCGGGTTCGGGCACCAGGAAAAAGGCAAGCGCGGCGCAGATCGGCAGCAGTACGATGATGAAATAGCTGAGCGCGGCCATCACGTCAGCGCTGGTTGCCCCCTCAAGGGTCAGGACATAGGCTGGGATCAGGGTCGAGCCTATCAGGCCCATGATGCTGAAAGCCTGCGAGACCGAACTGATCCGGGTGCGGATGTGATAGTCCGATGAAAGTTCGGCCGACCAGGCATGGTAGGGTAGCAGGATCAGGGTATAGCCCAGATAGACCAAGGCCACGGCTAGCGCGAAATAGACGATGCCGACACCGGGTCCCGGCACGAACAGCATGCGCACGCCGGCCATCATGGTCAGTGCGCCAAAGATCAGCCAGACGCGCCGCCGCCCGATCCGTGGACGCCACCGGTCAGACAGCACGCCAACGATGGGATCGGTCACGAAGTCCGACAGGCGTGCCAGTATCAGCGAAAGACCGATCAATTGCAGGCTGAGCTGCAACTGACCGGAATAGAGCGGGGCCAGGTAGATGGCGATCGGCAGACCGATCATGCCCAGCGGCAATTGCACCGATCCAAAGGCGACGATCCGCCAGAACCCGAGCGGCTGCTCGTCTGTACTCGCAGCTGATGCCATTACCTGCTCTCCTCAACCTGGCTGGGCAGCTCGCGCAACGCGAGTGCTCCTGCCAGTTCCCTTGTTTCGCGCTCGTCCGGCTTTGGCCGGATCACAGCGGGAAGATCGAATGCCCCCCATCCAGCACCAGCGCCTGGCCGGTCATGAAGTTGCTTTGCTGCGAGGCAAGATAGACCGCGATGCCCTCCATGTCCTCCAGCTGGCCGATCTTGCCCGATGCGGCTCGCCGGCGACAGCCGTCCTGGAAGGCCTTGGGCGTGTTGAGCGACATCTCCGTCTCGATGAAGCCGGGCAGGATCGCGTTGGCCTGGATCCCGGACCGCCCCAGTTCGATCGCCAGCGAGCGCACCAGGCCCGTTACAGCCGCTTTGGTCAAGCAGTAACCGGCCGAATTGGGAAGCCCGAGGATGGCCGCCACCGAAGAGGTCACGATCAGCTTACCGCCAGCCTGACGCTCCTGCCAGTGCCGGGTGGCAAGCTGGAACGTGTCGATCACGCTGAGGATGTTGAGATCGTTCGTGGCGAGCCAGGCCGAACGGTCCAGATCGACAAACGCGCCGCGCGCGCCGGATCCGCCGGCATTGGCAAAGCAGCTGTCGATCTTGCCGAATGCCGCGATGGTCTGTTCAAAGGCGGCGGCACTCGATGCGGGATCGGTTACATCGGCCACAAAGCTGTGGGCTTGCCCGCCAAGTGCGGTCAGTTCGGCGACTGCCGCGGCATTCTTGGCTTCATTGCGGCCCCAGATCGCGATCTGTGCACCGGCCTTGATCAGGCCTTTCGCCATGGCCAGCCCCAAGCCGCCATTGCCCCCGGTAACCAGGGCAACGTGGCCTTCAAGGTCGAAAATTCTCTGCATCTGGTTCATTCGCCTGCTGCCTTGTGATGAAGTTCCAGCCCCCGCGCCCAGCGGCGCTGGAAGCCTCGCCAGTAGCCTGGCTGGTTATCCCCTGCGGTCATTCCACCCCATTGCTGCCCGAAGGTGCTGGGCCACTGGCCCTGGTTGGCAAACGGGGTGGGCACATCGAGGTAACGCCGCTTGCTGTCATCGCCCTTCAAATGCAGATCGAAGAAGGCGCTGATGAAGTGCGTGTTGATCGCGTCGATCCGGTCCTTGCGCCAGACCGGATCGGCCAGGAATTCGATTGTAGGGAAATCTGCGTCTAGCGGCACAACCACCGGATTCCCGGCAATGTTATGGGCCGCCTCGCGATAGACCAGCAGATAGCGGTCCGCCCCCAACGCTGCCTGAAACAGCCGCTTCACGCCGCGCTCAAACCCGACTACGTCGTCCTGGTCCCCGGCAATCAGCAGCAGCGGCTTGCGCAGGTTGGCCAGAGCGGCATCTTGCCACGCCATGGCGCCCGGCTGGCCGCCCCACGGCGCGAGCGTGACCACCGCCTTGACGTGCTGCGCCAGTAGCGCATCCGGAGGCGGCAGCATGGACCGTGCCGCTGGCGGGAATTGGGCAAAGGCGGGAGCGGCGGGATCGAGCGGCACCCCGGCGGTGGTCAGAGTGCCGTATCCGCCCATCGAAAAGCCCAGCAGGCCGATCGCACCCGGATCGATCTGCGCAGTCACGTCCGGCGCAAGCTTGCCGTCCAGTGCGGCCTTGAGCACAAATTGCTGATCGCGTGACCGGTTGAGCAGAACCCCGCCAAACGATGCCGCGAACGTTGCCGCATCGGTAAATGACTGGTCGCGGTGATCGATCGAAGCGACAATGTAACCACGTGAGGCCAGCATTTCGCCCAGGCGGCTCATGTGCTCGGCCCAGCCGCCGTACCCGTGTGAAATCAGGATCAACGGGAAGCGCTGGCCGATAATCGGCGCAGCGTGAGTTGCTGCGGCGCCTGCTTCGGCAATCTCCAGCGCTTGCTGGCCGGGCAGCGCCCGCCGGTGCCTGTAAACCGCCCGCTCGGATGAAGCGGAGCGGGCTGGGAACCACAGCCGCACACCAATGGCGCGCCCGCTCACTGCCAGCTCATGGGCTTGGGTGCCGATAGCAAAGCTGCCCGGGCCCGACAGTTCGGGCATTTCGGCTGAAGGCTTCGCGAGGGGCTGCTGTGCAAGCGCCGTACCCGAAACCAGTGCGACCGCCATGGCCGCCAGGCCGGTCACAATGGTTCGCCTCAGTCGCTGCATGATCGGCAAGGTCCTCTGTCTGGCTCCAAAGCGGCAGGCGAAGGAGGAGACCTTCGCCTGCCCAGGCGGGAGAGTGCGCCAGTTGGTTGCTTGGTGGTGCTTACTTGAACCCGACGCGCAGGCTCAGACCAAAGGTCCGCGGGTCAAGCAGGAAGGCACTGCGGAAGCTGCCGACCAGGTTGGAGTTCACCTCCAGCCAGGTGATGCTGTCCTCATTCGTCAGATTCTTGACGAATGCGGTCACGCTCCAATCCTTGCCGCTGTTGGCGATCTGGATCGATGCGTCGAGCTGGCTCCAGCTGCCAACCCGATCAGCCGGTACGTTGAACTCACGAGAGTGGAAGCCGGACTGCGAGTAGAAATCGACCCGCGGCCGCACGGTCCAATCTGAGCCGGTGTCGATCGTGTATTCAGCGGCCAGCTTCAGCGTGCGACGCGGCGCATTCGGCAGCTGGTTGCCCTGGATCTGAAACAGCGCCCCGCCGCGCGATGGATCGGAAGAACGGTAATCGCTGCGGACGGTCGCATTCAGCAGGCCCAGGCTGGCTTCGAGGCGCAGCGGCTCGATCGGCGTGTAGACCAGCTCGGCTTCCAGGCCTCGCACCCGCGACTTCGGAATGTTGGTATTTGCCACCGCAGTCCCAACAAGGTTGCCGACAATCAGGTTCGAGTATTCATAGTTGAACAGGGCCAGGTTCAACCGTCCCTTGCCGTCCATGAAGGTGTTCTTGATGCCCAGTTCATAGGCGTCGATCACCTCGGATTCGAATACCGGGATGGTGTTGTTGCCCGGATTGAACCCGCCCGATTTGAACCCGCGCGAGAATGACAGGTAGACGTTGGTATCCTGGGTGAAGGAAAGGGTGGGATTCCAGTTCAGGATGGCACGTCCGGTAACCTTGTCGAACTCGGCATCGCCGATGAAGTAGGGGTTCAGCGCGAAGGTACCTGAAGCGGTTTCGATATGCTTTTCGTCATGCGTGTAACGCAGGCCGCCGGTCAGCTTCAGGTTCTCGGCCAGATCGACATAGGCTTCACCGAACACGGCATAAGACTTTACCTGGCCTAGGCGGGTATCAAACTTTGAAACCGCCCCAAAGGTGCGGTTGGCCGGGGTCCAGGTATCAACATAACCAGACGAGCGTGAGTTCAGATAGAAGCCGCCGAAGATGAAATTGAACGCACCGTCAAAGCGCGAGGCAAGCCGCAACTCCTGGCTGAACTGCTTGCGCGTGCCGCCACCGGTTTGCGACGTGCGGTAGTCGGTGGTGGTGACCGGCCGACCTGACAGCAGATAGGTCATCACGCCATTGCCATTGCCGGCGTCGGGGATCACGTGCGTGCCAAAGGTGCCGGGATTGAAGGCATTGGGTCGATAACCCTGATCGAAATCGCGCTCGCTGGAATTGTTGCCGTCGCGCAGACCGGTGACCGAGGTCAGCGTAAGATCGCCCAGTTCCTGGTTGATCTCCAGGGTGGCGAGAAAGTCCTCGGCTTTCTGGAACGGCTTTACGTCAATCCGCACTTCGCGCAGGCTGGTCGGGTTGGCGGCATAAGTGCCGGCCCGCACTCGGCCGCCCAGCAGGAAGTTGTCGATCAGGAAGTTGTTGGTCGGGAAAGCGGCCGAAACCGAATTGGGCGAGCAGCCAAAGGTAGGGTCCGGCGTGCACAGCGATTTCACCGCTTCCTGCCGATTGGAATCTTCCCTGAAATAGGTCAGGGTCAGGTCAACCGTCGTCGCATCCGAAGGCTCGAAGCGTGTGCTCGAGCGCAAGGTGAACTGGTTGCGGCCATCGACCATCGTGTCATCGAGCAGGTTCTTCGTATAACCGTCACGGTTGATGTAATTGGCGGCGAAGCGCTGATAGAGACCATCCGCCAGCGGAATGTTTATCGCGGCATTGGCGCGAACGCCGCGCGGGCTTTCGCCCTGGATTTCGACATAGCCCTCGAACTGGTCGGTCGGGCGGCGGGTCACGAAATTGATGACGCCGCCGGTGGTGTTGCGACCGAACAGGGTGCCTTGCGGGCCGCGCAGCACCTCGATCCGCTCCATGTCGAAGAATTCGCCGAAGCTGCTGCCCGATTGCAGGAACACGCCATTCACAAGCACGCCGATATTGGTGTCACCGGTTCCGCCATAGGAGGCGGAGCCAACGCCGCGAATCGTGATGTTGCGGTTGGCCGAAAGGGTCACGTTGGGCGCGTTGAACTGAAGGTCCTTGCTGTCCTCCACCCGTGCGGCCTCGAGCGCGGCGGCATTCAGTGCCGTAATCGCAATCGGCACGTCCTGGACATTTTCGGCCTTTTTCTGAGCCGTAACGACAATCGTGTCACGGTCCTCTGCCTGGTTCTCACTCTCGCTTTGGGCGAAGGCGGGCGCTGCTGACGCGGCCCACGCAATGGCCAGAACCGATGCACCTAGTGCCTTATTCAGGGTCTTTGACATGCATTCCTCCCATGGATGTTGACCATGTGTGCAATACAAATGGACATGCCGTCAATAGTGTCAGCAATTTCGCCCGGAACTGGTCCATATTCCAGCCAATTCGGCGATGTTTATCGCTGCTATTGGAATGATAGATAATAACTGTGCCGCAGTCCGTCGGCGTGACCGGGGCTAGGGAAATGGCGCGCCGATCGAATGCTCAGTCAAAATGATCGAATGAACAACCAATGGCAGCTTAGAGCGCAAGGGCCCCAAAAGCCGCCATTCCGGATCGTCCGACAAAGCTGAAATTTCATTGGACTTACCCCGCGCACCAAGCATTGGTGCTGTCAGTGAATCGCGCGCCTGAATGGCTAGCGGAGCCCTGACCAGCAGGACTGGCGGGGCCTTGGGTGATGGGAGCAGCGACAGTCGCTGCTCC
>Ga0315904_10000087_pt1 | contig 143570 bp, 215 predicted proteins | sample LakEriMetagenome_6_FD_203529 | JGI IMG/M metagenome (GOLD analysis project Ga0315904, IMG submission 203529) | Freshwater fungal communities from buoy surface, Lake Erie, Ohio, United States - Buoy 12 MA120 | ecosystem: Environmental > Aquatic > Freshwater > Lake | place: USA: Lake Erie, Ohio...
GCTCCTGTTAGCCCAGTCGTGCCTTGCGGGCCTGTCGAACCAGTCGCGCCCGTTAATCCAGCCCCTGTGGCACCTATTAAACCAGTAGCTCCTGTTAGCCCAGTCGTGCCTTGCGGGCCTGTCGAACCAGTCGCGCCCGTTAATCCAGCCCCTGTGGCACCTATTAAACCAGTAGCTCCTGTTAGCCCAGTCGTGCCTTGCGGGCCTGTCGAACCAGTCGCGCCCGTTAATCCAGCCCCTGTGGCACCTATTAAACCAGTAGCTCCTGTTAGCCCAGTCGTACCTTGCGGGCCTGTCGAACCAGTCGCTCCGTTTGTACCAGCAGTTCCAGTCGCTCCTGTTAGCCCAGCCGTACCTTGCGGGCCTGTCGAACCAGTCGCTCCTCTAGTACCTGTTGCTCCAGCCAATCCAATTTGACCTGTTGCGCCTGTCAATCCAGTAACGCCCGTCAAACCTGTTTGGCCTGTTGCGCCAGTCAACCCAGTCGCGCCTGTCAGGCCTGTTTGGCCTGTCGCTCCTGTTAAGCCTATTGCGCCAGTCGAGCCTGTTGCGCCAGTTAATCCAGTTACTCCTTGAGTACCAGTCGCTCCTGTTAAGCCTATAGTACCAGTTGAACCACTAGCGCCAATGATACCTTGAATTCCAGTAGCTCCAGTTAAACCTATTTGGCCTGTGGCTCCTGTTAAGCCTATTATTCCAGTAGATCCTGTCGCACCAGCGACTCCTTGAGGTCCAGTAGTACCCTGCAGTCCACCATACGGAAGTAAATTCCATGTTGTACTACCATCTCCTATTTTAAACAAATCAGTATCTGTTTCGATACCCATTTCGCCACTAGCTAAAATAGGATTAGCAGTGGTCCATTCAGTAGATAAACCTCTTCTGAATTGAAATTGAATAAAAGGCATTTTAATTTACTCCGCCGCAGTCAAACGCTGGACCTTCTGTGTACACATTACTAGGGCTGCCACCATCAAAAATTATAGTAGATACTAAACCTGTCGCTCCAGTTAATCCAATAGGTCCTGTTGCACCAACTGGCCCAGTAGCACCAGGAGAACCATCTCCACCACCGCCTCCACCACCTGTGCATCCACATATTCCAGAAGCTCCAGTTAATCCAATTGGACCTGTAGCTCCTCTAACTCCAGCTGTAATGCTTACTTCATATGGTGTTTCAGTAATACATATATTAGTTCGCATTTAATATGCTCCAAGTACCATAGATCCAAGTATAAACACCAGAATCATTTGTGGTAATTGTCATATCATAATTATATAACCCAGGATACCAATTTATTACTTGTCTATCTATTTGAAATACACCGCCAGTATCATTTGTTATTGTTATTTCATCATCACTTGTTAAACTATATGTATAATTACTATTTGTTTCATTAATGAAAGTAAAATCTATAGATGCGCCAGTTAAATCTAATGGGGCATCATTTAATCTAATAGTAAATACTGTTCCGGCAAATGTATCGCCAGAATAATGTGATGGAAATGTATATTTTTGTCTAGCGCATGTCATTTGGGCACCATTGGCTATCTCTAAATCTATCATTAATAAATGGAGTTAATATTGCTTTAAAATATTCTCCACTTGTTAAACCAGACGTTTCTACTTTATATTTTAAATCTTTATACGCGGCACAAGGTCCTTCATCCATTAATATCTGCCAAGATCTTCCGCCTTCAGTCTTTGATATTTGAGCTGGTCCACATACCGCTCTTAAGCCATCTAGATTTGCTGCGGCTCTAAGTTCGGCATTTAATATTAAACAAGCTGCTTTAGTTACTATCATAGAGCATAAAATATCAGAAGGGCTAGGGCAAATACTAAATTCGCCCACTCTTATATCTGGAATAGATATTTCATAAGTTGCTGCGCCAGTATAAGTTTCTGATAAAACTATTCTAGAAGCTGTTGCTAGCAGTATTTTTATTTTTTGGTTAGTATATTCATAATCAGATGAATCTAAATCACCTATTATCGCACGCAACATCATTACCATTAAATCAGAATCGCATGAATTACAATCTGACATTTTATCACTTTCAGTATAAAAGTATATAAAAAAAGCCGGGGCTTGCACCTCGGCCTTTAGGATAACAACTTACTAATTAATATTAGTATGAGCCGAGCATAACTGCGCGAGCATCTAGTACGCCGAAACCAATTTCCATATCGCCATAAACACCCCAGCGACCCATACGGTCAAGATAAGGATCTTGAGACATATTCATCTCTTGAGATACTGGCATTACGAAAGTATTTCGCTTGCTTAGATCAAGACCGACGCACAATTCTACGTCAGTATGATTGTCGCCACCATTAACTGGCATCGAAATATTTAATGTATCTTCAGCAAACTCTTGAAGTTCTTGACCTACGCCAAGTTCATAAAGAACATGAAGATTAACATTGTGGAAACGAAGCATACCGTTGTTGGTAAATATTTCTCTACGAGTATATTCATCAACCTGATCAGTATTCCATGAACGAATATCGTTCATAGCTTCTAATGAAATTAGAAGATCAGTTAAACGGAAACCGCCCATGCTTGTGCTATTACCGCCACCATTACGAGCCATAGCAGTAATTAGTAAGTTCATCAAGCGCATGGTAAATTGACCTTCTGAAGCCTGATTGTCAGCAACAACTATGCCGCGTTCAGTACCAGCCTTCATCAAAATATGACCAGCGTCTTTATTTAGCTTATAAGTAAAACCAGCTTTATAAGCTTCTAACATATCTTGCATAACATCCCAACGAGCGCGTCTAATATAATGCTTACAAGCATCAATTGAATTCGCTATGCGGTAGGTATGTATGTAGATGTCTTCGCCGCTAACAGTTCTGTAAGGAATAGCTCCACACTGAGGAACAGTATAGGCAGCGAATTCATTTTCTGAACCTGGGGTTAGAAAGTGAATTGGGAAACGTGGGCTAGGATCGTCTGGGGTTGATATTTTATTAAAAACCTTATCAAACAAAACTGGGCCGTCAAATATGCCTTTGCGGATGGGTACTTCTGCAGCTTTGCAGAACATTTGCTTAGCCTGAGCGGCTTCTGATAAATTTTCTGAAACGCTTTGCTTCAGATATTTCATTAACAATTCATGATTTTCCATGATCTATATTACCTCTATATTATTAGTACAATTGAATTCGGATACGAGCAAAACCGTTAACCTTGGCTGATTCGAATGTACCAACTCTTACGCTAGAGGTTGTAGTAGTAAACAAACCACCTGCGGTGAAGTGGGCGGCATTACCAGGAGCAGGACTTGAACCAGTATGGATCATATCGGTGACAATCCAGCCACCTTTTAAGACTTCAACTTTAGAACCAACTTGAGTTTCCATCTTTGATTGCATCAATGGGCAAGTGGTTAAATCTTTATTGACAACGTCTTGCATAAGAACACCGCAAGGTTGACCAGTAGTTCCAGTAGGAACAGTCGCGGTATTAACATCAGTATCCAAACCTGGCTGACCAACAGCACCAGTAGGATAAATTAGAACAATACCAGCTTCAGCTACTTCATTTAAGTAGAATGAAACTTCGCTATCACCGCGATTGAAAAAACGATCTCGTTTTAACATTAGTTTTTATCTCCGTCGATATTTACGTTTATTAAACTAGCTATAATTTTTTGCAATTCAGAATACTCTTCTTCTTTTGAGGAAGCAGTAGTATCTACATTAACCTGTGCCTGACTAGTATTTACAACTGGTTCAACACTGGCTAAAACTTGTTGAGGAGTTTGAGCACTGTTATCAACCACGGTAGAAGTCGAGCTTTTAGCTGCTGCAACTAAGGCCTCTTTTACAGGAGCCCATTGCTCATCAGTTAAATTTATATATAACTTAGCACTTGCTGAAGCCTTATCTTTACCAAGGCCTTCAGATGTAAGTTCTGTTTCGCGGGTAAGTGTTTGATATTCTGTTTTTAGATTATCAATTGATGCTTTCAATTCAATATTTTCTTTCTGAAAGGCTTCTAGTTCAACCTGAGCTTTAGTCTTAGTCTCTTCTAAGAGTGCGGCCAAGGCTTCTTTTTCTGACTTCAATGCTTCAAAACTTGCCTGAAGATTGGCAAACTCTTGCTTCAAAGCATCTAAATCAGTTTGAATAGTATCTGACATTGTTTTATTCTCCAATACATGTGCTACTAAAGATTGTACACCGTCTTCATAGTCCGATGGTGCTGGAATATTAGTAAAAATAATACTTCTTTTGTTTGCTGGATTGGTTGTAAAACCTTTTCCAGTAAAAATTATACCTCTTGGCGCTCTACCAACTCTATACTCGCCAAACATACCATTTCCTCCAAAACAGCGTAAATGATTGGATATTTCAGCTGTTTCTTCAGATCTTTTAACTACTTTATACTCTTCTTTAGAAGATAACACATAGTCAAAATCTTCAAACACACATTCCATAGAAACAAACATTTTATTTTCTTCTATAGAATTTATAAGACCCATTACTTGGGTTGCTTTTTCTTCTTCATACCATGATGTATATACAACACTAGCATTAACTAGACTATATATAGCTGGTAGCTCATCAACAGGAGTTTCATCAGGTATAATTTCACCATGATCGTTAACAGCCCATATATCAGTCATATGGCCAACTATAACATCTTGGTCATGATTTATATTCACTGGATGATGTATGGGTGTGTGTCTAGCTTGCCATACTTCATCTTTTAGAAAAACATCATCGTTCATATTCCACACTGTGGATACTAGAATTGATGTTACTGGATATAAATCTTTTGTTAATTTTTTATTAGCTGTTGCAAAATTTTGCACAGCATCATTTATAAACTGAGCTTTATTATCATAAGTTAATTCAGTACAGTAAGATATAGATCTACTGTTAAGAATTTGCCCAGCTATATTACGTTCTGCTTTGTAAATTTTCATTATAAATTATAGTATAAATGTCTATTTTTTCTTCTTGAGACAACTCGCGAGACAACGAAGACGCAATACTAGTTACTAAATTATTAATCTTTTTTAGAAAATCTCTGTTAATTTTTACACCAAGCAAGTTTTTAAGCTCTTCATCTCCTATTTTAGTAGGGTCTGATAAATTAAAAAACATAGTATTTCTTAAATCGTCGTAATCAGCATACTGCACGGTGGTTAAGTCTCTTAAAGCTTTCTTTTTATAAGCTTTTAATACTATTGGTTTTAAGAAATTACTAATTTTTTCATAAGCTATCTTAGACTGTAATTTATTACCCATAGAACCTATAGGATTAAACTTCTGTCTTTGTCTCTGTTTAGTATCTTTCTTATTTTTTGGACGGCCCGGTATACCCTGATTTTTATCAGGTTGAGGTAATGGTTTTAATTTAAAGTTATCTATAGTATCAATACCAGTTTTACTCGGATTAATTAAACCTTTAGATATGGCATCTCTTAAAACCAACTTTTCAAAATCACCTTCATTGTAAGGGCCTGGTTTACGAGCTCTCTTACCTTTATCTCGCTGCTTCTCTTCTTTATTAATTCTAGCTCTTTCTAGTTCTGGATTATTATTAAACGCATGTTGCAATAGCTCATCAGAAATCAAGTTTCTATCAGCTAACTGTATTAGTAATGCTTTATAAGCAGTATCGTCTGTTAAATTAGAAAAATCAAATTCAACAATAGGTTCTTTTGAAAAACCCATCGCTTCTTGAACTTGTTTTAATTCATTCATCCAGAAATTAGATAATATCATTCTACCATGCTCTAATCTCTGCAATAAGGTTTTTAAGCTTATAAAGTTATTAGTTGAACCGGCACTATTGGTTGCCCCAGCTAAAGTAGATGGTATACCTAAACCTTGATAAATCTTTTCTAGGTGAGGGACATACTTTTCTTTTCCTAGGAATTGATGTACTGTAGTTTTACTCTCTTCTAGTTCTATAGCCTCATCCCAGATAATATCTATGGTACCACCAGGAGAATGAGATTGTAAAACATCATCTAATCTTTGAAATAATGCTTCAGTAGGAATTAATTTCTTTTCTACATTACCAAGTTTAAATATTCTAATATTAGAAATTGCTCCATCTAAAGCTGTTCTATCGGCCAGTTCTAGTCTATAAAGCATATCTATATCTCTAAAAACAGAATATAAGATAGGTTTGGCCCATGAGCACCAATCATCTTTACGATAATGATAAACTATAGTAGTGTCTGGTTCTAATGGTATTGGAGTCCCTTTTTTAATAGCTTCCCTTATATCTTTTTGTAAATCAGAATATTTTGGATTTTTGCTATTTCTAGTATCAAATGCTTGTGGGATAGTTATGACATATTTCTTTTCTTTATAGAAACATGAAAGGTCACCGCCTTCGACTTCAACAATAGCTGGATTAATAAAGGTATAAGAATAAGGTATAATTTGACTGGCAGAGCTCATATCTTTTCTCTGCTTTTTGGTTATTTTTCCCATGCTCTTCTTGATAACAACATTAGCATAGCGATATAAATAATTCGCAAATCTTTCAGTCACTTCTTGACCGTTTACATGCTTATACCAAGCGCGATAAAAACGCTCCACGCTTTTAACTGGATGTGAGATTCTTAATCCTTGCCCAGTAAAATCAGCCATTAAATCTATAATATTTCTAATTAAAGAGCAATCATAATACACCCAAGATGCCTTCATCATGATATCTGAGTGTTTTATAGGCTGGCCACCTCTTTGACTATCCCAATCTGCGCGATTAAAGCCATCTCTACCAGAAATATCTCCATCTACGCCATGATAAGTCTGTCTAAAAGATGCAAGAGCTTTATTTCTAGCGTCCATAACCTCTTTAGGCATCTCATCACCTTCCCAGCTTATATAATAATCTTTCATTTGCGGCCTTTTTGTAATAGTATTGTAATAATATTATTACACCACTATCGTCTAACTCTACCATAGAAATCTGGAGACATGTCTGTTAATGGCCCAGAAGCATATAATTTTTGATTCTTGTTAATAGGTTTATGAGATTGTGATCCAGATAAGAATCCAAGGATATTGTATGCTGGGGGAGCTATAGTAATTCTACCAGTAGTTCTTGCTCCCATATTGGCCATAACTAATGAACTATATCTATCTTTTCTCATTCTAGCTTTTTTACCAGTACCAACTTTAGTTTCTGGAGTGTCCCATCTTTCAGAGCCCGTGGGGGTTTTTGTATGAACTATACTTGCTAACTCAGATTTAAGTTCTTCTATTTCAAACATACAATCTTCAAGAGTATCATATAAACCTATTTTTTCTTCAATATCTCCATATTTGATACCTGAATCTTCTATCTTCTTCTTATCTTCTTGATGAGCAATAGCTAAGGTTACACTATCAAACTCAGGAAATAATAATAATTTTTGTTCAAAATCATATTTTAAACCATGATTTGCTTCTTGAACCCATTTTTGATTTACGAACTGGCACATAGTTAAAATATGCAAACCAGGTAAATCATCTGTTATTTTTGGGTCTTCTTCATCAATTACTGGATAAATAGGCATAGACCCATCTCTTGGGGTAGCTAATGCCTGTTCTAAAGTACGGCCACCACCCTGCGCGTCCATGTAAATACCAACACAGGGAAATACACTCATTAAATCTCTTATTTTCTGGACACAATACTGGAAATAATCATTTTCCTTAACTATCCCAGCTAGCACTTTCTGCTGATGCTTTTTTCTATTAATTGTCCAGCAATTAACAATTCTTGTGTGGTCTTCATGCAGTTCCAATACCGTGATCGCCATGTTATCAACTTCGGATGCAGGATCGACACCAAAAACATACTTTAAATTTTTGTCACCAGCTATTTTAGCGGTATATATAATTTTTTTACCATTTATTGTAATACTATTTTTATGACTTGCTACACAAGACCTTATTAAACTACTTCTAATAAAACCTGCAGAATCTTTGCTAAATACTGCTCCATACTCTCTATTATATGAGTCTGATGTCATGCTAGCTTTAGCTCTAGCAACTGTGCTGGCATCCATGATACCTGCTGGTATTAATTCATAAGGTATTCTTATAATAGAATAATCTTTCCAATTAAGTTTATGAATCTCTTCGTCACCCATTATACCTTCTAATTTTTTAACATCTCCACGGCTTTCTATAATACTTTTATAGACTTTCCAGTATCTAGCAAAATGCTCAAAATCATAAGTACATGTTCCTGAAAGTATGGATTGGTTTCCGCCTTTAGAAGAAAAATTTTCTTCCATTTCTGCAGTCCAAGTACCTTCTTTTATCATATAATCTCTTTTAAAGAACAAATTCATGTTCTCTATAGGATTTTTGGCTACGGCGCCGAAACCTGAAATAACAACTTCATATATTTCTGGATTAACTGACCCGAATTCGTCCATGATAACTGTGTGTGCTCTTAAGCCTCTAATAGTTTGGCCATCTCCAACGGGAACGAAATGAGCTTCACTTTTCCCTATAAAGAAAGAGCATTTATCTTGGAATGTATGTGGTCCGTCATTCCTGCCACATGTTGATCTATATACATCGCCCGCATCCCACATTTTATTAGCTTCTTGGAATACGAATTTTGATTGTCTGTATGCCGCGCCGCAAACAACTATCTTAGAGCCTGGAACGAGCCTAAGCTTTAACATTACATAAAGAGCTAACAAAAAGGTTTTGCTGAAACCTCTACTGCCAATCAACATTGGGAACGGTCTTTTCCATAATTCTTCTAACACTAGTGCCTGCATTGGTGATAGAGTAATATTAAATAATATTTTTGCGGCCCACCATAGATAGTTAGATGTCGACATCAATCTGACAACATCATATGCAGGGATCTTACTAGTTTTTATATCTAATGGGTTAAAAGCTTTTGAAGCTGCTATGAGTTGATTAGAATTAAGTCTTGTGTAGGCAAAATCCTTCATATCATATATTTCATTAGCTATTTTGAGGATTTTCTTATCCATTCTATCCACATCAATCGCATCATTTGTGTAGTAATATAAGATGCTTTAGAGGCATCTCCAGCAAAAATTACAGGAATGTTTCTTGTAATTACAATATTGTTAAGCCAGCTGCTAATAAACGGCCCGGTCACTTTTAATCTTTTTCTAATTTTACTACCAACAGGAAATTTAATTAAGTCAGCATATGAAAACTCACAGACAATAGCTTTATGCTTATAGCATTGAAGCCTCATCAACACATTTTCCATTCTCTTTTGAAAAATATTACCAGCTATTTCTTCTATGCTCTTTTTTCTTTCAATACAAAAAATCTCTTCTAAACCAACTATAGAATAGTCGCCAGTATCCAACTTCTTCTTAATCGGATCATTACAATATTTTTTATCAAAGATTAAAGGTATTTGTTCACGCGTATCAATTATTGGCGTAAACTTCTGTATCGATTGCGACATGCACTAACTCTTCTATAATATCATGAAACTTAATTTTATTTGCCCACCCAAGCTCTTTTTTAGCTTTGGTCGCATCTCCTTGTAGAAAATCTACTTCTCTTGGTCTATAGAATTTTGGATCAACTACCCAATAATTATTATAGTCTTTTATATGTATAGCACCAAAAGATATCTCAAGTACGTCTCGAATAGTGTGTCCTTCTCCAGAAGCTAACACAAAATCGTCTGGTTTTGAGTGATTTAATATATGCCACATTCCTTCAACCATATCAGCAGCGTGGCTAAAATCTCTTACTGAATCAATATTACCAAGTCTTAGTTTTGGATACTCGCTACCATTATCAAATACGATATTCTCAGCATTAAAGTCTACTGGAACTACTCTATTATCATTACAATGTTTCCAAAATTTAGCTATCCATTTAGCTATTTTTTGCTCAACAAATTGCTCGCCGCGCATTGGGGAAGTATGATTGTGTAAGATACCAGAACAAGCCCAGATATTATAGCTCTCACGATATAAACGAACTAAATGATGGGCTGAAAGCTTTGCTATTGCATATGGAGAATTAGGTACAAACGGCGTAGACTCATCTTGATATTTAATTTCTTCATAAGACATGCCACCATAATCTATAAAATGCTTTTCATGAACACTAGTTATAATATCTACATCTGCAACCTTAGTAGAATAGTTAGAGCCCCAAAGCTCTGAAGTACTCGCTTGGTAATACTTGGTACTAAGTGAATATTTCCTGATAGACTCTAAAATATAGAGCGGGCCAAGGGAGTTTACTTCAAAAGAGGAAATCGGGTGCTCGAAGCTGTAATGGACATGAGATTTGGCCGCGAGGTTATAAAACTCGTCTGGCTTAATTGTATTTATAAAGTTATTTACAGCAGAGCAGTCTGTTATATCTAATACTGCTAGGTTTAAATCTTTTAGATGGTCCCAATTTTTAAATCTAAGAGAGATTGGGGTGCTGGAATATGTATGAGTAGCCCATACTTCATAACCTTTTGATAAAAGTAGCTTAGTAAGATAATAACTGTCTTGTCCTGGAGCTCCTGTAACGACCGCGATCTTATTACTCATTAGGTAATATCCTCTAAATTTTTGTTATCTAAAATTGCGATGGTGTCTGCATTTAATAATGGGATATCTACTTCACCATCTACATAAGTATGATATTCAATTAACCTAGCTCTCTCTTTTTCCATAGCCGCGCGAAAGATATTCATCTTTGCACCTTCTCTTTCTCTGATTAACTCGTCTTCTAAAGATTCTATATAAGCGCCGAAAGAACTATTAGCCTCTTGGATATTTTTAGTTCTTTGCTCTCTAGTAATATTTAGATTCTTCCTCATCATCTCAAGCTTAGATTGTAGCTCTGAGGCTTCTTTGGCGAACGTGGCGAACGCGCTACTATATGCATTATATAATTCGTTTAAGTTTTTTAGCTCTTTTGGATCCGCGTTCCCAGATTTAGTTTCTTTCTCTATCTTCTGCTTGATCTTTTCCATTTCGTCGAGGTGTTCTTTTTGGCGCGCCATGCATCTATCTAATAGAATATCATTTCTAATTAAATGCATTAACTGCATTTTCTCTGTATGGGCTACCTTTGCTGTGCGCTCGAATTGGATAATATGTGCCGCGTATTGCTGAATAAAGTATTCTAACTCCGCTACACTCAGCTGCTTAACTAAAACAGGCCAGAAACTCTCGCCTTGGAGATCTGCCTTAACCATCTTGCGCCGCTTGTCATCTTCGTCGGTATTAGAATTTGGCCTTATATGATGCCGCTCACAAAACTGCCTAACTGCTGTTTCGGGCCGCTTGAGAATATCGGCCACCGCTGCATAACCAAGATGAATATTTTCTTTAACTATTTGTAAATATTCTTTACTTATACGTCCACGCTTATTCATAAAATCTACTAGGGATAAAATTTGATGTGGGGTTACTGGTCACTATCATTATAGAGCGCGCGGACCGTTTCTATAAACTCAGTTTTATCTTTATCATTTATATACTCGTCAGCTTGCCAAGCTATCCATACACGGCGCATGCGCGCGTCCAGCTTGTGCTCTACTATTTCTATTATCTCATTTAGCTCCATGTTTTGGCTATCATAAACTAATAAAGAGCGATCCACGTGCTCAAAGTCATCATCTCTGTGGCTCACAATTATTGGAACTGCGCGCTTAACTGCTTTTTTAGCCTCTTGCCTCTTAATCCACGCCTCGCGCTTCTCGGGCTCGTTTTCGGGCGGCATATCAGCCCGCGACATATTATCGCGCTTAAAGTTTACGAGCCGGTTGTATACATGCCGCCAGATAAAGGTTTTTAATGAGCTTTTATCTTTGTCGTACCTTTCTAGCCCGTCCAAGATGATTATGGCAATTTCCTGTGATATATCGTCCGAGTCGTGGATATCGAACGCGAAGGTATAGGCAAACTTCGCGCAAATTTCCTTGTGCAACTCGCTAAATTCCTGCTCAGTTAACTTCATAAATTTAAATTATTAAAAATTGACTAAAAAAACCGCTTATATATTAATATACCACGCGCCAGCTATTTTTTATATTATTTTTATATTTTTTTCCTAAAATAATAACAAAAAGGTTGGAGGCCCCACTTTTCTTGTGGAATATACAGCTCGTAACCGCATCTGATCAGGTTATTGGCGCTAGCTATATTTTCTGGACTAACATAAGTTACAATTGTGTGGACATTTTGTAAGCGGGCAAACTTTTCTCTCGCTTTTATAAAGCGTTGTTGGAGGCCTTGACCTCTAAAATCTTTTTTAACTACTGATCTAGCAAGGAATGCCCAGCCTGGGATCCAAATACTTAAGCAGGTAGCGCCAACTAATTTATTATTGTCTGTATCGAATGCTCCCCACCAATATGCAGTACTTTTATTATTAATTTTTGAATAAGGCGCATCTAACGGTAATACTTCTAGTTCGAGCGCCAAAATGCTTTCAAGGTTCTTTTCGGAACGTGGAAGTTTTCGTATACTAATGTGAGTAGACATAAAAGAACTTCATAGTTAGTAAAAGTATATGATAGATATTATACACCGGGGGAAGGAAGATAGTATAATAGCGTTTGTTAGCCTTTACAACTCTATGAGTTTCTGTGAGTTTTCGCGCGCACCACCCCCGCCTGCGGCACTATGTCGCACCCTACCGGGGGAGGGAATTAAAATGGGGTCGGCGGTCGGCGGTCGGCGGTCGGCGGTCGGCGGTCGGCGGTCGGCGGTCGGCGGTCGGCGGTCGGCGGTCGGCGGTCGGCGGTCGGCGGTCGGCGGTCGGCGGTCCAGTCTCATTTCCAAAGTGTCCAGTAAGTTTCTCAAAACTTTTTTTCTCGCGTTTTTCCCGTAAAAAGTGGGCAAAACAAAATAAAATTTTTTTTCCTTTACTTTTGGCGGCCACAAACCGATATAATACTTCACCGGGACAGCAAACCGGCCACACGGGAAACGTGTGGTAAAGCTCTTTGAAAATCTGGCGAATAACTAACCGCGTGTAACGGTTACACGTGGTCACAATCCGGCGACATATCGCCAGCCCGGATTGTAGACAATGGCGATAATTGGAGAGAATTATCATGTCGAATAAGCAAACAACTCTGTCGAAAATCCGCGAAACCGCTGCTGATTATGCCGCTGATTTTGAGGCTTTCAAGCGGTTGATGGAAGCTCAAGCTGACTGCGTGAAAGGGTTGATAGGTGAAGACGATGGTCGTGCAAGGTGGCTGAAAATCCTTGAAAACGATTTCGACGTTGACCGATTTTCACGGATTGGGACGTTTTACAATGCTCTGTGCGGCGGGGAAGACTTCCCCGGCTGGGTTAACTGTTATCTGGAGAAGGTGAACCCTGATTACAGGAAAGATTTCAAGGATATTATTCCTGAAGCCTTCAGCGAAGCCTTGAAGCTCTGGGTTACTGAACTTTGCAGGATTCTCCCGCAGGGAATGAAGCGGAAGAAGGATATCACAGGCAAAAAGCCCCCTCTTCCTGTGAAGTTCGGACAATATTTCAGTGCGGTGCTGAAAACCTGTGTCGAAGAATTTGGCTGGGCCGACTCAGAGGCAGCTTCTGGAGAACATATCGAAAGCGAAAAGTGGGATATCTAACCCACTTCGACAGCCAACCAGCCCATCGGCTAACCAGCCGGTGGGCTTTTTTCGTGCCCCTCGCCCGGAGGGGCTTTCCTGGCCGCCCACAGCCGGCTGTCAGGCCCAACAAACGCTTCTAATTAGGCGGAGGCGACCTTGATGAAAGGTCTCCGCCCCGGCCGAGCGTAGCGAGGCCGCTCTTCGCTGGCGCGCGAAGCATATCGCCAGCGGTCGAGCGAAGCGAGTCCTTTCCTCTTAGTCCTAGCGCAGGCCCCTTGAGGGGCCGAGCACAGCGAAGCGGGGGGTAGGCGCAGCCCCCGAGGGGGCGAGTATGCGACCAATGTGAGCGGGGCCGCTGGCGCGCAAGCACATCGAAGCGATCGATAGATCGCGTAGATACGTGCTTGCACATCGCCAGCGCTACGCGTGAGCGATAGCGAACACTAAGGAGATGAGCGGCAGCGAATCTCCCTAGGCCTCGTCAGAGGCCGCGTATCGCCGCGCGCGACGGCGCGCATAAGCGATACGTCTTCGCTGGCGCGGCGCGATAGCAAGCGGCATGCCAGGGCTTTGACTGGCATGACGTTTGCCGCGCCATATAGCCAGCGCTTCCGAGGCTTTGCGAGGGCAGTTGATACAAACCGCGCAGGCCCCTTGAGGGGCCGAGCACAGCGAAGCGGGGGGTAGGCGCAGCCCCCGAGGGGGCGAGCATGCGACTTTGGAGCGGGGGGCGCAGGCCCCTTGAGGGGCCGAGCACAGCGAAGCGGGGGGTAGGCGCAGCCCCCGAGGGGGCGAGCATGCGACTTTGGAGCGGGGGGCGCAGGCCCCTTGAGGGGCCGAGCACAGCGAAGCGGGGGGTAGGCGCAGCCCCCGAGGGGGCGAGCATGCGACTTTGGAGCGGGGGGCTGGCGCGGCGCGATAGCAAGCGGCATGCCAGGGCTTTGACTGGCATGACGTTTGCAGCGCCATATAGCCAGCTCGTGCGAGGTTTTGCGAGCTCAGTTTTGTTTTTTTAACGGCTAGAGATAAAAAAAGGAGCCTTTCGGCTCCACGGACTAGTTGAAGCAGCCGAAAGTTTCGACTAACTGCACCATCCAGCCGCTTTCCCCATAGGTTCCGATGCAGCTGATGGCGTCTTTGGTAAAGACCCATTTGCCGCCGAACTGGGCGTCAGTCCGAACTGCGATAAGGCAGCGGCGGACTGGGATGTTGTGGACGCGGAGTTCCGCGTTTAGGAACTTGTCTTTCCGCGTGATGCGAACAGCCACTGCGGCTCCGCTAGGGGCAAGAAGGGGTTGGGAGCCTGCATCAAAGGAGACCATTTGGTCAGGCTCCAGCATACAAAGCACCCTAGGAACGGCAGACGTCCACTCCTCGGCGTTTTCTTGGTCTGCAGGACCCTGACTGACGCGGAAGTCAGACTCTTTTAGGACAGTCCGGCCCGTAATCAGGGCGTCGGAGGGGATGAAGCACCCTGTTTCTTGGCGTTCCGCAGCTTCCGTAACTCTACCATTTTTCCGTTTCATAAGCTCTCTCCTAGCAAGTGGGTCGAGAAGTTCGACCCTTCGCGGAAAAGGCGGACGATAGAGTATGAACAATAAAAAAATGCGTGCGAGGCTTTGCGAGCACTCATCTAGACCGTTACAAGTGTAAGTGGAGAGCGGAAAAAAATGCAAAATTTAAAAAAATTTGAGCTTTGACAAATTTTTTTAGTTATCTAATCGCCACTGTGTAGTTAAATCGCAGCCTAATTTTGTATTTTTTTAGCTTGCGGCCGCTCGTAACGGGTAAGCCGCCTAGCGAGGGTCGAACTTCTCGACACACTTGCGACCAAAGGAGAGAGCGTAATGAAACGAGAAAAATGGCAGAGTTACGGAAGCTTGTATTGCGGAACGACAAGAAACGGGGTGATTCAGACCCGGAGACCAATGCGTTACGGGACGGACTGTCTTAAAAGAGGATGGCTTTCGCGTCACAAAAGGGTCTGGCAGAGCAAGAAAGCGTCGAGGAGTGGGCGTTTGCCGTTTCTAGGGTGTTTTGTATGTTGGAGCCCGACCAAATGGTATCATTTGATACAGGGGCCCGACGCCTTATTGTCACTAGTGGAGACGTAGTGGTTGTTCGCGTCACGTGGAAAGGCGAGTTTTTAAACGCGGGACTACGTGTCCACAATATTCCAGTCTGCCGCTGTCTTATCGCTGTTCGGAGTGGCTCCTAGTTTGGCGGCGAATTGGTCTTTGCCGAAGACGTTATCAGTTGTATCGGAACCGCCGGGGAAAGCGGCTGGATGGTACAGTTAGTCGAAACTTTCGGCTGCTTCAACTAGTCCGTTGAGACGAAAGGATCCTTATTTTAGCTCTGGCCGCTTCTTCGCTGGCGTGGTGCGGTAGCACCATATAGCCAGCGTGTGCGAGCTTTGCGAGCTCCATTTTAATGTCACGGTTAAAGTTCGCATCTAAATGCTTCAGCGGCCGCAAATAGAACGGTGCGAGGCTTTGCGAGCACTCGTTCAGGCCGCAGCGGCCGTAAGCGGCCAGCGACGACCCCCTGGAGGGGGTCTAGCATCGGGGGTGTTGCGTGCCTGTAGTCCGAGGCTTTGCGAGGATTACAGAACAGCACGCCGCTTGGCAAGGACGCACGCTGCAGGAACGTCAGAGAAGCGGTGAAAGACGTCCCGCAGCGTTCCTTTTGCTGCTAAAGTGCGGCCAGGGTCTCGGTTGAGACAGAAAAAAAGGAGAATGTTTCCACTCTCCCTTTATTTTATTTAATAATCTTCTGGATGAGGAACTTCTGGTCCCGTATACGCTGGATTCTTAACCCATACATCATATGGTGTTAATATCCATGGTTGTTCTTTTCTTTCTTCAGCTACATTAGCTGCGAATTCTCGCATAGCATCTTGTTCTGTAGCCATTTCATCCATTTTCTCTCTCCTGTTAATATGTTTCCTTAATGAAATCAATGATTTTATCCACACTGTAATCCCAGAAGTATCCAGTCCTTCCTTCTGGGGGATTCAGTTCTTGAATTTCAAAATACTCCGCAGTTCGGTGCATCTTGAATTTGATTCCTTTATACTCAATATTGGCAATGTGCATATCACCATGTTCATCTGGTAATACATCTTCTACTGCCGCAATCCAAATGTTGTCGTTTTGAAACATTTCTCTCTCCTATTGATAAATCTCTCTGAACTGCCTTACAAACCACGGCTCTTTAATAAGAGCAAAGATACCAGCAATATTATAATGAAATGTCACAAGATCACCAGTTGTTTTGTGGTACATCTCTACTGGCGACTCTCCATTAAGCATAATGACTACTTCATGCCCATGCAACCAAAAACTGCAGAAGAATGTAAAATTCTCCATCTTTTTCTCTCTTCTATTTTATTTACCAAAACCACCCATCAAATAACCAATATACAACTTGTCCTGTTGCATATCCTGCATGAGCACTAAACAACCACATAGTTAATATGTTTATTCCTTTGTCCACTGGGCAATGTCTTGGTTTTTTCCACTCTTGTTCACTCAAATACTGAGCAAATTCAATAAACTCATCCATGAGTTTCTCCTAGTGATAAAATTGATTCTCTGCTTTACAGATGGACGCGCACCCGACCCAAAGCCGTGTGCAAATCTTCTACCTTCCTGATAAATTCGTCCGAACAACAGCCCGGATTTGCAAGGATTCGATTACATCGAGCTTCAAGTTCTTTCAACACACGGAAATCCGACGCCTTATCAATTGCCGGAGGTTGGTTAATTGTTTGATTTGGACTGGCCCAACGTTGCGTTTCATTCATGTCAAACTCCATTCATGCTAATTAAAACCAAACACAATGTACAAAAACCGGTACTCCCAGCAGAGGAGAGATAACTGCTTAGTTTCCCGGTACAACTTAGAGGGAGAGAATCTCTTAGTTGTTAAAAGGTGGGTGACGGGAGTCGAACCCGCATGGATTTGATTCACAGTCAAATTTCTGAAAACCACTACAGAACACCCAACATAAAAAACAGCCTTGAGTAACCACACTCTTACTGTACGGCCTTTAATTTCACTTACAAGTAACCAGCCTTCATTCTCAAGTTGAAGCATCTTGGCATTTTTTCTCTCCTTTATGAATGGTTTCAGTGGGACTTGAACCCACACGGGATAATTCCCATAGGATTTTAAATCCTAGGTGTCTGCCGATTCCACCATGAAACCAAAAAAACAGTTCTACTGGGATGGGCTTCAACCATCAATAGCTTAATAGGTTGTACAATTATTAGGTACATATCCCACCGGCCTTTTAGCTCCGGATTATTTTTTAGCTATTAGTCTTTCTGATTTAAAAACCAAGTAGACTAGATATACACTCTACTGTGTCTGCCATTTCCGCCATAAAACCAAAAAACACGCGGGTTGGTTTTACACCAACTACTCTACTATAGAGCGGTATGGGCTATTAGTATCCATTCAGGTTTGGTTCTGGCTTATTGCTAAACACCCTAACTGCGATACGCTGCACCCGCTTCCCTAGAAGGACCTAGTCCCTTGCACGCGTGGTATATTTTACTGTTCATTACGCGAAATTTATTCTATTCTCCTTTGTCAAAGTTAAACACTGCAAATTAAGTGCAGCATGGGGCTAATGAGACTGGCGAGATTCGAACTCACGACCAGTAAATTAAAAGTTTACTGCTCTACCAACTGAGCTACAGTCTCCTTTTAAATAGCCGGGAGCACCAATCGGTAACTCTCAGCTTTAAAGCAGTTTTTCACCAGCTACTAAGAGCTATGAATTACCACTGCTTTGAATGATTTAAATCAGCAGGCGGGTCCCTGAAACCACTTTAAAACCTGCTGTTTGGGAAGCTCACTGCGTTCGCCTAGAGATAAATTGACTCATTGCTGGGCCATATCTCAGGCGGGAACACTTTTAAATACGACCGCATGAACCCTGCGACTTCTGGCAGCGGCTCATGTATCCTATTATATAACAAGGTTAGATTCAAGTGTGATTACCTCCGTGGGAATATTATGCTGTTGGCAGTACTTGAATGCTTGTGCTGTTCCCCTGCTTGTGGGATTGAATACCCATACCTTATTAACGGAGTCCATCATCCACTCATTCCGTACAAAATTTGAATGTCGTCCGTTACTGTAGATACTGTCGCAGATGTATTGCGTGTCAGTCGATTGATTCACCAATTCTTGGAACTCTATCATCCGATTTCGTCCAGTTTGTGAAGTCTGACCCCAGTAATACTCGCCATACCCTGCATTTGGGATGGCTGCACACCAGTCAGTTCTGGTTAGAATGGCTGCTTTTGCCAATGCTTCATCAAATCCCTCTGCCATCCCGCTGATGACGTAATCCACACGGTCCGAAATGATTTTTCGTGTAAGCAGTTCAATCATTTCCGCCATGATGGCTGGTTTGGTTACTAACGACCGACTTCCTGCTCCCGCAATCATATTGTTGTAAACGCAGTTCATGTCACTCTCCTATTGTTGTGATAAGCCCACAAGACACATCAAGCATTTTGAATATCTTCTTGAATATCTTGTAACCGTTCTGCCCAATCAATGGCTTCTTGAAGATTCGCAAACTCGTCAAAAATCTCATCATCAGTCATGGTCTCAATGATCCAATGGCCACCTTCATCATAATTTGCCATTGCCCAATCTTTAATTTCTTGTACTTTCATCTTTTCTCTCCTTGTATTGTTTATCACCAACCAACCCACCACTTATTATTAGATTCTTGCACTCCAAACCCTCTCTTTTTTAATTCTTCAATAGTTTGTGTATATGTTGATAAATCAATATAGATTCCTCTCATACCTTCTTCAGCAGCTTCTTTGATTTTTTGAATTACTTCTTGGAGTTCTTCATGTACAATTTTTAATTTTACTTCATACGCAGTTTTTCTTGCTTGATTTACATCATATTCGATTGTCATATCCAACTCCTGCTAATTAAATCCAGTAGGGCCGCCCAGACTCGAACTGGGAACCTAAAAATTATGAGTTTTTTGCTCTAACCGATTGAGCTACGGCCCCATTATTAATATACCCTAAGTCATCTTATTTCTGTCTAACAATTCCTGAATTTCCTGAGTTCTTTTCTTATTGGCCACTATCCAGACTGTTTTACCCCTGATAAATATTTTTCTCTCTTTTACGGGGTTTTTGAGCTTTTCGAAAAAATTTTGGACTTTTTTGACAATTTTGAGATTTTTCATGCTTAAAAAGTGGTGTAAGTCACTACAATATATCGTTAACGTTCTTAGGACGAACGCTAACGCTGCTTTCAAGTCTTTATCGGTCCGCTTGAGAAACACCGAATTGAGACGGTTGTTAAAACAACACTTACATTTATCACCTGTAAGTATTCTACGTCTTTAAAGAACGTTATCAGTCTTTAGCGAACGTTAACGGTGCCCGCCCCGAATCTGTGCTGCTGTATCGTCAAAAACACGCCAAGCGTTAGCTAATGCTGTACCTACTCTCGCATCGTCGTAATAGATGCCAGTTTGCTCCACTTCCTCGATAAAATGTCGAAATTCAGTAAGCAGCCTTTCAATTTTACAATTAACTTCCTCCCGCTCCGCCTTCCGTCCGGCAGTGTAGGCCGCTTGCCAAAACTGCCACGCAAAAATGTCGTCGCAAGATACCCTATACTCCTTAGCCCGCTTCTCAAACTTCGCTCGCATCTTGTCGTCGCTCATTCGCCCCCATCCTTATCACTTGAAATATCTTTCCGTGCCAAATACTTTGCGATTGCCGTTCCAAGCTGAAACGCACAAACTGTCGATACACCAATGGCTAATCCTGTTATAAACGCATGGATTACTGACTGATACATTCCTCATCCTTTCCGCAGCGTGCGTCAGGCCACTCGCTTCATTGTTTTATTGCACTTGTGGCACTTTGGCTTTACACCGTTCCACGCCCGCTCTGTGCGTTTGCACTTCGGGCACTTGTAGGTAGCTCCATTCATCTGCTTCGGCACATTAACCTCCCGAGCTAGAGAACAACGCGGCCCGCTTCGCCGCGTTCGCCTAGCCCAAATTTGACTTATACTGCACCGAAATGAAAAAGATGACCCAGAACACGCATTTTCAAAAATAACGCATTCTGGGTCAAATTTGACGGCTTTATGAGCACTTTAGGCTCGCTTAGCCAAATCCCTGACAGGAAACCATTCATTATGACCAGTGACCCAAAGACAAACTTTGGATTCTTTAGTCTCTCGGTTGGTTAATACCCGAGGTTCCGTCATGATTTTTCCGTTGGTGCCAGTGCTCTTTACGAACACTTTTCGGCCAATTGGAAGATTTTCACTGACCCATTCCAAATCTTTAGTGATTTTTTCTGAGTTTGTGCTCATTCGTATCTTTTCCTTTGAATAACATTGTGGATTTGTTGCATTTGGCAAAACCTCTCAAGAATATGATAATCCCACCTTTCTTGAAAATGCTTCAAATACAGATTATTTACTCTGTTAAGTTCTTTGAAAGCTTTTTTGGGATTATTTTCCTTTTTGAATACTTCATCAGTTTGATGGAAATATTCTTTTCGCAGTTCAATAATATCCATATAGTCTTCTACATGAATATTGAACTTACGGAGCTTTGCCCCTCGTGTTTTTAGTACTACTGCGAGGATTCCCATGGCTCTCCCTTTTTTAGACATTTTGGGGTAACTTGATTCATCCAATTCCACAAGTCAGCAGGTTTGCCCTGCTTAACTAACTTACTAGCTCCTTCAACAATCTTCCCATTCTTATCACGCGGATAAAGAACAAGGGTCGGCTTGGGGCTAGTTTCAGCTTTGGACATACATTCTTCCTTTTTCTGAATCAAACACTTTTTCAAATGAGACACGAGACCCGTTTTTAATTACGAACCAATTGCGAGGAAAGCGGCCCTCTGTGGCATTTACATACACTTCCCACATTTCATCTTGGCTCCATCCAGCATGCCCCGTGCCAATCGGAGCAATTAAAAAATTGAGGAAGGGCTTCCTTTTTGTATACGAATACAGCTCTTTAAGCTGTGCCTCTATTTCTTCAAGTGGCACGCTGCGGGGTTGGACTGCTGTAGTACACGTGAGGATACCCCACCCAATTCCATCTGTTCCAGCCATTAGCCCGCTGGATATTCGAAGGACAGCAAACAACCCTCTAACGCGATTGCCACTGTTCCATTGATTTTGAAATTTTTTATTATTTTCCCATCCTGATGCTCTGCCCATATAAGCCCATCCGGCACTACCAGCCCCATGAAAACCATTTTCATTTGTTTGAAAAACGAAAATATCTCTATGTCCAATAGCACCCAATGCGGGCAGTTCCATTTTATTCACTTCATTTGTTAGAGTAAAACAATGTAAGAAAAAAAAGGGTACTAAGCGTATATATGTGTTCACCGCCGTTCCCCTCTGATAAACTATAGTTTGTATCCAGTAGTTTCTTCAATATGAATGAGAATCATTTTGAAGATTGTAAAGAATACAATGAGTGGTAGGATAAACACTACTACTCGTCGCTGTCACCATCATCTTCGAGCGAGGCGAACAACTGTCCGAGAGTGTCCAGTCCCAATCCCGGTACCGACTCATCACCCTTCGAGTAAAGGATGTCGTCTAACCCATCAGCCTTCGCACGTCCCGGAGTCCAGTAGGTACCATCTTCGGAAGCACCAACAAAGCTGAGAATCGATTGCGACTCAGATTGAATCGCTTGCAGCTTTGGAATCTGAATCTTCATGGACTGGACCGTGTTCCGCCACATTTCTGACAGCGAAACCTTTTGTGCCTCAGCCGACGCGTGCAACTTGTTCATGAGAACTTCGTCGCCAATCTTGTCCTGCAACTCTTGGACAGTCCCAATCGCGGTGAGAGCCTCGAACTTCTCCAACTTTGCACTTGACAGTTGGTTGCGACGAATGGCTCGTGGGATAATACCCTCTGCCTTCGGGTTCGCTTCGTTCTTGGTAAAAATCTTGCGATAGAGTGCTTCAGCTACCGCCTGCCGGTCGTCATCCTTCAGTTCACGGTCGACAAACGTTGACTTGAGATAGTCAATCGCGTCCTTCTTGGACATGTCACCACGCTTCATCGCAGTGTACGATTCGAGAAGCTGCTCGTTAGAAACCTTGTTCACGTGAATGCTGTTTTTGCCTTTACGGGCCATGTGTGTAACCTTTGTAACAGATGTGAAAAACCAAAACAAAACTCAAAAATCAAAATCAACCATCGACCAATTTCTTACACTTTCAATTCTCCTTTTGACGAAGATACAACTTGCCACCACCTTTCACACGAAGATAGTGCAAATTTGTTAACTTACAGTCGCACAAATCCACCATCATCTGATGGTCTTCAACACTTTCAGGAAACTCCAATTTTACTGTCACTGGTGGATTATACAATCTCAAAGAAAGCTCATTATCTTGAATGTTCGTTTTCAACACTCCAATCTTACACGCCACTTCCAATATTGTTGCTGTCATTTTCTTTTTCCTTAAAACACTGACAACCAATAAATTTATTTTTCTTTAATATTTCTTTTATTGTATTATCAGCTTCTTTAATTGTTTTTGCGACACACTCAAAAACTAATTTTTTATTTTCCCACCCGCCAGCATTATCATAATATTTAAATTTCATTTTTTTTCCTTTTTATTAAATCGCCCGACGATACACTACTTTTCATTTTTTTATTTTTATTTTTTTATTTTTTTATTTTTTCAGCGACCGCCAGAGGAACGGTGCGAGGCTTTGCGAGCACTCGTTCAGCCGGCAGCGGTCGCAATGGCCGGCCTAGCGACGACCCCCTGGATAGGGGGTCTAGCATTGGGGGTCGAGTCGAGACCGCAGACGAGGCTTTGCGAGTCAAGGTCGAGACTTGCTTTTCCGCGTCGCATATTGATAAAAATAATCTCAAAATAATACAGAAAATATATTAGAGGAAAAATTCCCGCCGTAAAGGCTGTTCAAGGGCTGTTAAAATTCCCTTAAGTCCGGCACGCTGTTTGCTCTATAGTGGCCCGGCAAGTGCCGCATTTCCATTTTATAAATAAAAATAATAAATAAAATAATATGCAAAATAATAATTTTATTGTAGATAAAGTTCATGGTGAATTGTATAATAATATTTTATACTTTACCTTGGAAAAACGCGAAAGTTTAGAATATTTGTGGAATTTTCGTATCGAAAAGTCAAAGTTTAACAATAATTTTGATAAATTTGCTAAGTTTTGCCGCGAAGTTACTAAAAAGACGGCCACGGAACTTAATAAGTACGTGGAAAATAAGGAAAAACTGCTCCCTATATTAGAATATAGTGGAAATAGCCCGCAAAAGTTAGAAATTCAGGCCAAACTTAATAAAATTATGCAAAATTTTGCTGAAATGGGCTTATTCCCATTAAAGCGTGTAGTTAAGTATAATCATATCCCGCTCAAGAAAAATATTACTGGATATGCTATCTTAGCTACTTCTACTTATAGTAATCAGTCTCATAATATTAATGCTGAGTATGAGCATCCGCGTGTTGCTATTGTAGAAGAAGAAAATAAAGAAGATAAAAAAGTTAGCTGGGAAATGGCCCCTCCCAAAAGAAAAGCCCCACGTAAGCGGCAATATACTAAAAGACGTGGGCCTTCTACTAATAATAAATATTTCACTATTGATACCCGCAGCTTAATTAAAGAAGATGAAGCTATGGGTATTGCTTATAATGCAGAAAAGAATAATAGTATTAGTAAGTTGCTAGAGGATTTATAATGGAATATAAAATTTCAGCCAGATTCTCAGATGCTAAAATGTTTATAATATTAACGTGCAGCTCAGATAAATTAGTAGATGTAATTAGATTGAAAAGAAATCTTATATGTCGTTGGCTTATGAATAGTTTAATTATCAGAAAATATGAGAATTTTAATTAAATACCGCAATTCCCGCATTTATTTATTTTTTAAAGATGAAAAAATGCGCAATATGGCATATACAAAACGTGGCATGATAAATTATCCCCACCAAAGATTTTTCCTATTTACTCGCGGTGAATATGAGAGTATATGCACAAAATAAATGTTAATTTTGACTCATGGGCGAATAGTTTTTGTCTGAAAACAGAAGATAAAATTATAATGGGTATGATAGTATTTAAAAGAATCATAATAATGCATCCACATATATCTAGTATTTATCTTTTAAAAACAATTTAAAATGGATAAAATTCAAGTATATTATTCAGTAAGCCTAAAATGGTTTATATTGAAATATAGTTGCAAAAAAACCGCAGATGCTTTAAAAGATAGAATATATCTAATACATATAGATACTCCAGTCTTATCAATGCGCCGCATACTTAAAGACTAAATTATGATTACAATAGTTCAAGACGAATCTACTCTAACGGCAATAAGCAAATATAAATATATATCTTTAATCATGGGGATGAAGTTATTAATATTATCTAATACTGATAAGCTTATTGTTAAGGGCGGCGCTATTTTAGTTGAAATTGAATAAATATGTCAAATAAAATCATTGTTAGATACACCAGCAACCTTGATTTAATATCAATAATTTTCCCAGAAGATAAGATTTTTATGGTCGAAATATTACTAGAAAAACGGGCCGCAATTTCTCCTTTAGAAATAGCATTTTTAATTCAGACTTAAAATAAATAGTCAAACTCAAACCACACTTTACGCCCGCCGAATTAAAGTATGGCGTATGTATAAATATATACCTAGAAACAGTAGATTGGCATACTCTTGCAAGAAAAATTGCCACTATTGTAACATTTGATTATTATACTAGAATAATAACATGGCCAAGCCCATAAGAGTAAAATACTATCAATATACTTATCATTCTGATAGATATTTATATTTATCAATAAAAGATAAAGATATGTGGTTAAAAATAAGGGCTAAAATAATTTGTATAAAGAATATCAGGTTTATAATATAAGTAAAAGGGACGCGGCCCGTAGATTTTTGACTGAATAAGATGATTAATACTATATATATAGATATAAACCCTCCAGGTATAGATTTACATATAAACAGTGAATCATTATTAAATACTATAACTCATAAAATACGTTGTCTTGGATATATGGAAACTCCTCTTTATGTAAGATATCATGATAAACACTGTATATATAGACAATAAAGGTACAGGGATAGATATAGCCTGTACTGATAATACACTGGAGTTTGCAAACAATATAAGGAAGAAATACCGTTTAATCCGAAATGGCCCGGTTATATCATTTAAAAATACACTCTATATTTTTTATTTTACTGAAGAAATGATGGAAAAAGCGCGGGAAAATGGCACTATTTATGAAAAACACGCGTAAATGAAGGGGATTTCGCGTTGATGAAGTTGGGCCCATAAATGATTATTATATACTTATCCCTATCCCCTCCCCCTCCCATAGGTTATTCTCCCCTTTATATATTCTATATATTGTATGGTATAATAGAGTATTATTCCCCTAGTAATATAATGATATATTCCCTGTGTTTTTGGGGGTAAAATGGGGAAATAGGTATTAGCTTTATGCAATATTTTAAAGTCGTTTTTCTCTATGGTATGGGCTATATTTTATACTGCCCGCACGACCAATATGCTATAAATTTACAGACAAAAAATTATTACGTATTTCCTAATCTATATTTAATTATATCAAAAGAGATATATAATAACACGATGAACAAAAGAATTATTTAACCAATTACCTATAATTCATTTATGAAAATTAAAGTAAAAATAATCTACTTACTAAATCTTCGTTTTTGGACGCTTGATATCTACGGGCCGAGAAATTTTATAAAAAAAATGGAAGTAAAAAGGGGTTTGATGACTTCTTTTAATAAAACTTGTAGTATGTTAAATATTAATTTATTTTATTATAGAGATCAATGAAAATAAAAGTTGAATTTGACTTACATGCAAATTGTTTTTGGCTCTCACCAAATAATAAATATGTATTGTCTATTATTATAGCTAAAAGATATTTGATATGCAGCTGGAATACTCATGGGATTTTCCTTATGAATAAAAATTATGAATGCCAGATATAATAGAAAAATAAAAGCTTTTATAATAACTTTTAATAAAAAGACCGGGGCGTATGCGAAAAACCTCTATCAGAAAAGGTTATTTCTTTATAAAACAGGAGCTGGTTTGAAAATATACGCAGAATATAAAAAATAAATTATGAGAACAAGTAAAATATATGTAAGTTGGGATTATAATGTAAAATGTTATAGATTCGATGACCGTGATGGAGTATATATGTGGTTAATAGGGATGGTCAGGATTAAAAGAACATTCATTACCAAACACCATATCGGCCGCCACTCTTATCTTCATTTTCGCTAATGAATACAATACGGTTTAAATATTATAAAGCGCTCCGCTTATTCTTTTTTTACTTTCAAAACAAAAAACATGCAGAAAGTTTTAAAATAAAAAGTTATTTAATTGGTCGTTTTAAGATACACTCTCAATATGAAAATGATTTGGAATCTATATAATATTGACGCATCCTTCTGCGATTATGGTTGATTTTATTAGAAAGAAAAAGAATATGATAAACTGGTTTGTACGCTTGGGCGTATCGCAGAAACACAAACAAACATAATATGTTTTCAATAATTAATAATAAGTCAAGTTTAATCCTTATAACAATAGATAATTTAAAATATTATTATATAGTTTTAAATAAACTGACTGCAATGGTGGATAATTCTATTGTTCTAGAATATAGAAGCCCTAAGATATATGGCCGCAAGTAGTCAAACTCAAAACTCACTTATCGCTTCCAGTATTAGAGTGTTGTGTTATGGCAAGTATTTATATTTAGAATCATTAGATTGGCTTAAAATTGATAATAAAATTGAATATATCAGGAAAAACAGAGGCGTAAGTAAAATAATGGCGTGGCCAAAATGATTAAAATAGACCGAGTTCATTATTATATACGTCTTAATATAACAGATAATAGATATATGTGTGGTTTATTATTTGCCCGCCTATTTTTGATTAAATATACTAAAATTCTAACAGAATCATATGATTGAACTAATAAATGTAAGAATTAGGCCGCGAAGAGGAATAGATTTATTGATATCTGTGGATTTTAAATGGTTTTATCAAAATATGAACAGTAAAATAATGTGTATTGAATATACTAAAACTGTTAATATATATCCATATTGGCCAATGTTCTCCGCGAGGCCATGCTCTCCGCGAGTCAAATAAAAGATAGACAAAATGTATATAAAAACTGATGGTGGTATAGGTATAGATATATATCTTAGTGAAGGGTGGACGAAAGTTACAGAGATGTTTTGGAAAAAGAAAAAACTTATCTATAGATTTACCTCAATATATTTTCATTCAAAAGATATATGATTAAAGTAAAATTAGTAGATAGGCCTTATTCATTTATGATTCACTATATAGGGCCGCGAGATTCAATACGTCAAATATATTATAAAATAAATAAAATCGGCTATTTTTCTAATTTATATTATAGTTGGTAGTGATATTAAATGTATATTTCCTTTCCATCATCTGGTTATTATGTTCCTATAAATACTGGACATCTTAAATATATCGAACATCCAATATATTTTAATCTTATTTGGACCGATTCTGGCATGTATTATAAAAATATAATAGCCAAAAAAATAATACTTATTGCCCCAAGCCAAGATTGTAAGTTTATGAATTATTTTTATGAATAATTTTCCACAAAAGTGTGTTAAAATAACAAAATCTATTTTACATGGTAGCTCTACAGAGGTCTTATTCATCGATGGGCCTAAGAATTTTATAAAAATGATAAAAAGAAAAGAAAATATGATATCTGATCTCCTGACCGGTCTAGAGTATCATGTCTATTAAAAAAATTGAAGTAGAGAAAATGTATTTATAAATATGGATCTGTTATAAGTAAAACCACAATGATTGAAACCAATGATTAGAATTACAAAAGAAAAGCTTTTAAGCTGGTCTAAAGAAATGTTATTTCTGGAAGCTTGTAATAAAAAAGGTGAGCAATTAGTAGAAATTATAGATAAAAAAGAAAATATAATTTCTATAAGATTAAGTGGGTTAAATTATTATGTTAAATAAAATGTTTATAAAATTTGGCTCCACATCTTATTATGTAACTCAAATAACTGGACCATATTATGTCTTAATAAGACATCCGATATGTATTTATTTTATAAAAGATGGTCAAACACACATGGCTAAACTTTTATTATTTTCAAAATTAAGAGCGATTCTTAAAAAAGACTCTAAGATTAGAATCTATTAATATGTATTATTTTAAAATAGATTTTTGTAAAATGTGGTGCGAATGTGCACGGCCAATATTTTATATTAAAAATTATCAAAGTAGATGCAACTTAGTTGCAAAATTATCTTATATAAAAATAAATATAGATATATGTGATATAAAATGCGAGTAATATATTATTCACCTGGCGTATATTATTTTGGTGATAGATGGCAATATCTACAATATCCACTAGTAATTAATACTAATGATTATTACAGTTATTATTTATTTGTAAAACTGACAAAAATTGCATATTTTAAATCTAAAATCTTAATAAAAACTTTATGAAAATATCTTTTATTCATACTGGATATTATCTTGCAATATTTAATTGGGGCTATATAAATTATCCAATACGTATTTTAATTAGAAAAACTAATTCAGTTGATATATATGCTATATCAAAAATGAGAGAGATTATGCGTTCTGACTGTAAAATTATTATTACTTATGAAGTAGATGATTAAAGTAACAAGAAGACTAGTATATGGGTTTTCAAGCAATAGAGAAACTTTATTTCTTGATGGTCCCCGTGAGTTAATGAACATCTTACTAAAAAAAGAAAAGATAATATCTCAGCGCTATAGTGGATTGGATTATTATACTTATTATGGTAGTAAATAATATAAACATATAGTGGCTAAAATGAAAATATTAATCAAAAATGAATATTATATAATACTTCTTTATTTTAAAAATGATGTTAATAGAAATCAGTGTAATATATGTTCAGTAAAATTTACAAACATATGTAATTTATGGCCTCCTAAAGTGTTTGCCTGTTAATGATGTATAAAATCACAGTGGATAATATACAGACTAAAAAAGTCTTAATATATTCAAGCAGCCAAAAAATAGCTTTTGATGTTTGCAAGGTTAAATTGAATTATATCTGGCCTTGGGCAAAGCGTTTATATTTAATTAGAGATTTGAAGTGTAATGAGTTGATTTAGTAAAACCCAAATCTCACTTATCAGAACCACAATGATACAATGTATAAGGATTAACACCAACCATTATAATTTTTTATATGGGAGAATGTGCGGTGTTTATTGTTATGATTATCAAATATACTATTTATTTAGAGATAAAATGCTAACTATTATACCTCATAAAGTCCATTATCATTATGATGTTTATGATAGATTTTATCTTTTTTTAGTGAATTAAGTTCTATGTATATCAAAAATTCTTTATTTAAGATACATGGTAAAAGTCTTGTGGTTAAAAGACTATTTCCTACTGATGAAAATAAAATATCAGTTTTTATAGAATCTACCGCTTTCTTATTTGGGAATAGTAGAATTGTCGAAGCTGAAATGTTTAATACTAAACTTCAATTAATGACTTGGTTAGGTATTGATTTATTTATAGCCGAGGATAAGTAATGTATGTTGTTAAGTTGTCTACTAAGACTAATAAATTTCTAGAACATATTTATCCAGAAGATAAAAATAAAATAGGTGTGTCTACTAATCATTTGAATAAGGTATCTATATATTTTGGCGAGAATGTATTAAAAATAGGTGAGTCATTAATTGCAAAAGACGCATTTATACTAAATTATCCATTTAGAATCTTCATCTATCTAAATAGATAGTATTTTATGTTTAAAGAAAAACAAATATCTATAAAGATAGATGGCAAAGATATAATTTTAAATATAACTCTATATTCTTATAGAGAATATTCCAGTTCGCCCGCCAATATTATACGCACAAAAATTATAGCGGTCCACCCATCAACTAAAATCTTTAGTTTTCTAATCTATTCTAATTGAAATGTATGAATTTAATCAAAGATAAAATTACTGTCAGATTAATAAAACCTAATATGAGTAGTTGGACTGTTGGTTTATTTACTGACAATAGACAAACTCTTATAAAAAAAGTTCTTATGATTGTAGATTATGATGGCTATCAAGCACATAGTATTTTAGTTGAAACAAAAAAATGGCTTAATAATTATGAGAACTGGTCTAAATTATAGTAATAATTTAAAGCTTACCGTTATAATTCGATATTATGAAACACCAAAATTAACGTACATATGGATACATTCTAATACTTATTTTACAAATGACGCGTTAATACAAAAATTATACTACCTTGGAAGAGCAATGAGAAGGTTAAATTGTGCGCTGAAGCTGAAGGAGCTGAATTAATGATTGAAGTATTTTTCGATTACGGAATGATATGTTTCACTTATAAATCAGGTATTGGTTTACCTTTTTTGTGGCCAAAATTGCTAAAAATAGATATGAAATTTTTTAACCCTCATAGTAGAATTTTATTACGTAATGATCTTCAAGTTAGTTATAAGAATATTCAACGATTTGGTCTATCAAATTTTAGGTGAAATAAATGGATAAAATATTTGTTGAAATAAGGGAGATACCATATCTCAGGAATCTTCCTTCATCTATAGGCATCTTTTCTAAAAATCATGAACCTTTATTAGATAAACTTATAAACGTTATTGGTATAGACGCATATCATAAGTGTAATATCTTAATCGAATCTAAAAACTGGTTCGAATATCAAAGACAATCATATGAAAATTAGAGTGCAATCTACTCCATGCAGAATTAAGTTCTTATCACGTAAAAGAGGTAGATCTTTTCAAAAATGTAAAGTAGCATTTGTATTTTATTTTCCTCTTTTAGATAAGCCTTTTTTTAAAAGCGTTTTTAAACACTTTCCTAAAAAATTGCGTATACTCGATACTTCTCGACTTGATATAACTGAAACTTATAAATATTTATAATAATGATAAAAGTTGTGTTTATGCCAAAATACAGGATTTTTGATTTAATTTGCAGTGACCAAGCACTTTTTAATATGTGCGTGAATAAAGCAGGCTTAATACATTTTGATCTTGAGCGTCTCTTCTTTGTATATATCTAATGAATATAAAAATAACATTTAACAAAATAGATAAAGCATTAAATATATTAGTCAAAAGAAACCATAAATTATATAAATCTCTTATTAATAAGAAGCGCACCATCTTTAAAAAAGGGTTATGTATTCTTATTCATTATAAAGAAATTTAATTTTGAGACTTAAAAATTAATATGTTTAAAATTACAGCATATTGCTTTGAAAACGAATATTTTATATGTATTATATCTTCACAACCTTGTCCTTTATTAGAAAAGTTAATATTAATTAATCAATACATAGGTAATATTTATATCTATGATGGAACGTGGCTAGAAGAATGTCACATATAATTCTGGGTAAAATAATGACCTCAAAGTGGTATATCTTATTTAAAACAAAAGTCGAAATCAATTTTTTTATCCATATTTACATAGCTAGGAAAAAACATTTTCTAGCTTTAGAGAAAAAACTGAATATAATTAATGTAGGCAGAGATGATATTTATCACTGTGTCTATGGAAAATTCTGGCTTGTAGATACACGACAATGATTAAAGTAATACCTTCTACTGATCTTGATTATACTATAATACTTATAGATGAAGAATTTCTATCATATTATTTAGTATTAGAGAAAATGAATAAAATAAGTTATCTTTATCCTGGTGTTTGTATAATGACTGAATCTCTATATTTAGATAGCCTTTAGTCTTGCTCAAAGTGAGTAGTCTAAACCATGACTCCGTATTTTAATATGGACAAATATAATAATACGGTATTCAAATGATAATCCATACATGTAGTATCCTCGACAATCGTATTTTTAATAGAAAATATCTAATTTTCTGTAAAGATAGAAAATTTTATGAAGCTTTATCTGGAAAATGTTATCTTATTATTAAAAAATATTCGTTCAAAAATTTCGCAATAATTTTACAATCTTAAAAAAATAAAGATTGCTATATTGGTGATAAAATTAGAATCATTGATTTATATTATAGATAATAATGTATATTACATATAGACAAGAATATCTTAGAAGACGTATAGAAATATATGTTAGTGTAGATTTTATTACAAAAAAAAGTTTTCATATAAATGAATATAATATGTTATGGGAAAAATATCACACTATTCTACAATCGCCGGACAATGCGACATTAATCATAAGATGAAAGTATATTTATATTCTTTTAATGAAATATTTAAGCATCCTACTGGTTTTTTTATTTATACTGGCTCATATTTTAAAATATGCGTAGCAAAAATACAAACTATAGATAAGAAATCAATAGTTTTACAATCCGCAAATAAAGATAATCATATATGCTGTAAGTGTTGCGGGGTTATGTACTGGAGTCTTTTCTGCGATGCGAAAGATTTTAATTCAACAAAGTATTAATGAGACTGGATTTTGTTTAGTTACTAATGATAATATTATATATCAAAAACTTAATTTAATTAAAAAAACTACAGGTATTGAAATCGATAAATATTATTGTAATAAACCATTGAAATGCGTTGGAAATAATAAATATAGCACTCCAATTTTGGTATATATTTATGATTTTTAGACCAACTTTTAAAGTCAGAAATAGAAGATATTCATTTTATATTGTAAAATTTGATGCAGATAAATTAATAGATATTTTCAACTGCGACGGTGATTTATTTTACAGATTAAATCTGATAAATATCAATAAACGCTATTTTGTGACTGGCAAGTATTATTTTTTAGGTAGAATATGTTTTCACAATTATTGTAAAAAAGCAATATATTGGTGCGGATTTAATGAATATAAATTTAGAAAATAAATTAATTAAAAAAATAGAATGTATACATCCAAAATACGTTGAATTTTTTAAGACGGTGAATACACTGGCTAAATCTTACCGTAAATTAATTATCGGTGAGACGTACTTAGTATTTTTTATGTTTTTAGTAATTATATTTCTAATATGTGTAATGATTTCTATTATAGATAATCCAGAACAACCTATAGTTTCTGTTTTTATGGCAATATGTAGTATGGGTGCGCAGTTCGGTGTTAGTTGTGAAAAGCTTCTTGATTCTCATGATAGATACGAATTCTATAATAATCAAAGAATGCGACCTTTTAAAGATTTTTTACGATGATATTTAGATATAAAATAGAAAACAGTTTTGTTCCTGGCTGTCCATTTATAATAATTTGCGATATTAATACATATAATATTTTGCATCGTAAAGTACATCTAATAACTAAAACTATATTAAACCAATATAGTATTATTGATTATGCTAAAAAATCTGTGTGGATGTAAAACTTGTGTATGCACTACTGGCGGCTATCAAGTTCATATTACAATTGAAAATCTTAACGCAAAAGTATCAGCTTTTATTAATGAAAATGGCGGAGAGATAATTAAATTAAAAAATTATACAAATGACAGTTTTTATGAAGAAAATATAACTTCAAAGAACTATAATAAGTATGAAGATGCTTATGAAGAAATGTATAAGTGGGATGAAATTATAAAAAGCTTGGGTAGTTCTGTTACTAGACTTAAAATTGAGTCACACCCAAAAGAAGCATCTCAGTCACTCTATTACGAATATCATTATAAAATCTCAAGACAAGAAACTGAGCAGTATAAAAAACTTGGATGTTTTATTTCTGAAAATAGTAAAGGGACTATATTTGCTACTAAGAGAAGTAAAGAACCAGTGAATCCTATTAAGCCTGAACATAGATTAGAAAAAGTTTGTATTGATTCAAATCCTGGTTTAGATAAAAGAATGATGTCTAAATAGACTTATTTATGAAAAAATCTTTTTTAATAAAAAAAGGCATAGCAAATTATTATTATATATGTATTGAATGTTATAATACTCAATATATAACATTAAGACAAAAACTAAATAAAATTAGTCCTTGTGTATGCAGAGGGCGTTATTGTTTTGAGAATAATTTTAGTTTAAGTCTTATAGCGCTATATCAAAAATTATGAAAATTACAAAACTTCCTAAAACATGCCATCTTGCCTTAAGTGGCGGAATTGATTCTATGTTTGGTTTGGTTTTTTTAATGAGCGGGCCGCCTAGAATTGAATCATGTATCCATATTAATCATGGAACTGAAAGAGCTAATGAATATGAAGATTTTTGCTCTAATATTTGTAATTATTATGGTATCAGACTTGATGTACATCACTATGATAAAAATAAACCAATGACTGAGGATGCTTGGCATTCTTTTAGATATGATATTTTCTCTTCCTATCCTAAAAAAGTAATTGTTTGCCATCATAAAGATGATAATCTTGAAAACAAATTACTGTTTGGTAAGATTATGAAGCCCGAAAATGGTAATATTGTAAGACCTTTTTTGCAAGTTACTAAAGCAGAAATTAGAAATAGAATGGCTGGTTATGCGTATATTGAAGACCCGACCAATCTTGATGAAAATTTTACTAAAAGAAATAAAGTAAGACGAATTATTCAAGAGTTAAAAGATATTGGTTGTGCATTAGATAGTTTACTACAATGATAACAGTTCTTCCACAAAAAAATTCAAGTTTTTGTATGTTATTACAAATTAATTTTACACAATCTGAAGAAATAACAGATGAAGATAGATTAAAAATATTTTTGAAAAAAAGTATTAATGAGAAAATTGCCAATATAGAAACAATAAACTGGCCTTTACCAATAGTTGTACAATCATAGATGGAGATTAAATGTATACTGCACAAATTCTTTTGTTAATTTTGTTTATTTGTCGCTCGTTTTTAACTATTGTTAATACTGCAAAAAATAACAGGAAATCAAATCTTTCAATGGGAGAGGATTTATTCGCATCAGTGATTGCTATAGGTGTTATTTATGCTTTATTGTATTATGCTGGTTCATTTAGTTTGATTTTTAAAAATTAAATGATTGAGATTAGATTACCATACATAAGCGCTCGCAATATTGATTTATATTGTAAAGACTCAAGTGTATTTAATATTATATTTGATAAAATTGATCTAATTAATAAATATTATGTGACCTCAAAAATTCAAGTTTATTGATAAATATGATATGCTCGGTCATACAAGAATAATAGATCATTTAATGTGTAATTATTAATTACCTCCGCCATTAGCTCAATCGGTTAGAGCAGGAAACTCATAATTTCAAGGTTCCAAGTTCGAGTCTTGGATGGCGGACTATTTGCTCCCATAGCTCAAGGGATAGAGCAATGGATTTCTAATCCATCGATATAGGTTCGAATCCTATTGGGAGTATTTTTCTTTTTTTAGGAGATATTTATGAAAAAATCTTATCAAGAGTATTTAAAAGCATTAAACAAATCAATTCCATATGAACATCTGAGGGCTGGTCAACATGCAATGAACTTATTATATTCTCACAACTTAGAATTGTACGAAAAGATATTGGGTTCTAATATAGACCCATTTTATCTTAATAATAGACTTGGTTCTTTTTTCTCTCATTTAGAGGAGCATTGGGATGATTAGATTAGTAACTTTTAATCCTGGAAAACCTAGGACTACTAATGCAGATTTATCTGTTAGTAAAGGTGTTCCGTTTAAATGGATTTATGTAGATGAAAATACTGGTAAAACTTATAGCAGAAAAGAAGTTAAAAGAATTGCCAAAAAGACGAAAATGAAAATTGCCGGACTGTATAACCCTTCTAGTTTTCTTAATTAATTATTTTTTGAGGTTTTGTTACTATGAGCACTAATTTGGTAAAAGAAGTTCCTTACATGTATCTGACTAAGACCAGTGACCACGCAGCAATTAAGATGCTCGTTAAGAGTATTGACCAAGAAAAGGTTGCTGTTGATAAGGAATTGGTTGAAATGCCAGAAGGTCTTAATGTTAATTATCTACTGTTTGTTTATCTCGGTAAATATGGAGAAAACTTTAGTGGAGTATTGACTTATAATCAAGAAATTGATGAGGCTAACGCTCCAAAGGCGGCTCATATGCTTGATTTTTCTAATTTTATTAAGGTATGTAAATACGAGCATGAGACGCAAACCGACTACTAATCAGAATAATTATTATTGTGTAGATATTAAGAAATTAGATAGTTCAGCAGTTGCAATGCTTCATAAAATGACAGGAATTCGTAGATATGAAGAAAGTAATCCTATGGGATTCTTCGTAGTAAGAATTGTTGGTATTAAACAATATGTGTACAGCACTAATTTTAGTGTTGGAGAAGAAGTAGATATAAGTAAATTTTTGGAGATCATCAAACAATGATATTTGTTGGGGATACTCATGGGAAATACTATGAGTATTATGATATAGTTAAAAATGAAAAGGCAAGTCTTCAACTAGGAGATTTTGGCTTTCAAAATAGTTGGAATAAATTAATGTATTCCGATTTGAATCATGAGATGCATAAAGTTGGACAAGGCAACCACGACCCTCATGAATTTTTGACTAAAGATATGCCTTATTGGACTGGAAGATTTGGAAAACTTTCTATAGATAAAAATGATATGTACTGGATTGGTGGAGCTTTATCCATAGATTTGGTATATAGAGTCGGTGATTGGCTTTCTAGAGAAAGAAATCCAATGTATAAAACTTGGTGGTCAAATGAGCAGCTTGATTTATTTGAAATGGAGGCTTGCAAAAAGGAATTTTTACAAGAAAAGCCGCGAATAGTAGTTTCTCATACTTGTCCATCAACAATAATTCCACTTTTTAATAATAATAAAAGTGGTAATATTATGGACCATTACGGCTGGGGTCATGGATATAATGATATGACTAGTCAATTTTTACAAATATTGCTAGAACAATATCAACCAGAGCTTTGGTTGTTTGGGCATTTCCATAATAATTTTGAGTCTACTATAAATGGGACAAAATTTATTTGCCTTGGAGAACTCCAAACGTATAAAATATGATAATCTATGGAAAACAAGTTAGAGAAGTTCTAACAAAATTAAAAACCCCCAAATTTTTATGGGAGGATTGTTTTAGTGAAGGTTTGCTTTATGCGGTGATCGCTGCAAAAAAGTATGATAAAACTAAAGGCAGTCTTAATAATTGGATTAAAATATGCGTATTTCATAATATGAAAAGGTATTTAAATAATGAAAAGACTGCAAGGGGAATTGAAATCTGAATTTATTTCTTCTTTCAGGAAGATGCTTGATAAGTATCCTTCTTTAAAAGAAATATATGAGGAGCGCTTGGAATTATCAGCACAAAGGGAAAAAATGTATGATAATTTAAGTGAGAGCGATTATAAAAATCCTGAAATAATGGAAAGTTTTTTTAATGATGTCTCTGTTATTGTTCTTCTGGCTGTTTTAGAAGGTACTATATGAAAGTGCAAAATCCAGTTGTTGGTATTGGTAGTGTTGTTGATGGCAATCGTGTAACAAGCATTGATGGCCGTTGGCAAAATATCAATTTAGTAAATGAGTCTGGTGTTGTAAGTGTTATGAGTTTTCAGGAAGTTGAAAAATTTTATGAGCAACAAAGAAAGCAAGAACAACCAACAACATAAGGACAAAAAGAAAAAAGAAGCTGACGAACGTTCTTCAGCATCTAAAAGAAAGTTCAAGCGTGAAGTTCAAGAAGAGGAAACTCTACAAGAACTTAAAGATTTTTTAAAAGGTTTTTAGTATAGAGGTGTTTTATGAATCGTCATAAGTTTAGTGGTTTTAAGTCAGAACGGCGTGAAGAAATGTTGGTAGAAGCTCTTGAGCACGATATGTCTAGCCAAGATTTGTTTGATAAGTATCAGACAGAATTGACAACTTATGGTGTTACTACTTATCAAGAGTTGCATAGTGCTCTGTATCCTAAGTGTACTAAGCTTACTACTGATTTGAATCTTTACATTCAGAATCGTGAGAACATTCAAAAGATGTCATCCGAAAAGCGTGCTAAGGTCGAGCGTGTTATGGTTCGTTACCAAAAGATGGGTTTTAATTACGCTACACGCACAGCGATTTATGAGAATCTTCGTAAGTCGTCTGGTACTGCCAAGGAATCTCTAGAAGATTTGTTGGCTGATTTTACTGTTGAATAGTTGGCACACTATTAACAGTTCCATTTGCTATAGTTTAATCGGTAAAACATATTACAGTATATGCGGGTTCGAATCCTGTTAGCAAATTTATTTTTCAATATGGAGATTTTTATTTCTAAATTATTATTATGAATTACAAGCAAATGGTTTTAATATTGACTGCGTGCGGATGGACAAAAATTTCAAAACCTTATAGAATAGGATCTTCTGATTATAGAAAAAAAGATAAGACGTGCTATCTTGGATGGCATCTAGATTATTATAATCTGATAGAATATCGTTATACTTTAGAAAATGCAAAAAAAGCAATCCAAAAAATAATGGTTTAAACATGACTTTACAAGATATATTCATATATAGTTCAATTCAACAAAGGATAATTAATGATAGTATTGTATGCATATACTGGTTTGCAAATTCCATATGAAATCTTAAACTTTCCAGACGGTGAAACTTTTGTAAAGTTGGCCGTATCAAAAGATGATAAGATATCTATACTATGGAAGTATGAGAACGACGGCGAATTATTTACTCTCGGTTTGTTAGCTGATGTTATCAAAAATAACAAAGCTTCATTAGAGAAAATCATAATTCCTTATTTTCCTCATGCTAGACAAGATAGGGCGACCGCACCTAATCAACCGTTCTCTCTGAAAGTTTTCATGGAGATTCTAAAGAGTATTATTGGTAAAGATTCTACGCAAATATATACTCTTGATATTCATTCCAATACGCCATTCGATTTAATAAATCATGGTAGTCTAACAAATATAAGTTCATCAATACTAACCACTAATTTTAGTTTTAGTAATATAGATTGTTTAATTTGTCCAGATAAAGGGGCAAGGAGTAGAGTAGAGGAATGGGCGTTAATGTTAAATTTGCCAATTTTATATTGCGAAAAAACCCGCGACCCGTCAACTGGCAAATTGAGTAATCCTACTGTAGTTAATAAAAGTAATCTTAAAGAAGATTGGAAATACTTATTAGTTGATGATATTGGTACAGGATTTGGAACTCATATAGGATTAGCAAAAAGTATCAAAAGTTTAACAAACGTTTCTATTGAAATTGTTGTTTCTCATGCTGGATTCTCTAATGGAATAGAGCCAGTATTAGAGGTCTTTGACAAAATTTATACAACAGATAGTTTAATTAAGGGATATAATAAAATAAAAGATTCAGAAAGTTTCAATAGCCGTATATTTGTAATGCCAGTAGAAAAAGTTTTTAATTTGCCTACCGTATAAAGGAAAATATAAATGAAAGTTTTACCAATTCTATTGTCTGATAGTTATAAACAATTTCATTGGATGATGTACCCAAAAGGGATTACTAAACTTTATAGTAATATGACCCCAAGGAATTTTAAGCACTTAAAAACTGATAAGGCTGTTTTTTTTGGATTACAGTATTATGTCAAAGAATATCTAATGAAGCAGTGGAATGAAAACTTTTTTAATCAACCAAAAGAAAAGGTATTACAAGAGTTTAAGCGATTCCATAAATATTTTAGCAACTATGATATGTCAACAGAACATATTGAAAAGTTGCATGATTTAGGTTATCTACCAATTTCCATTAAAGCTCTACCAGAAGGCAGTCTTGTTAAAGAAAAGATTCCTTTCTTTACTATAACAAATACCCATCCTGATTTTGCCTGGTTAGTTAATTTCCTTGAAACTCAAATGAGTACTAGTATTTGGGATTGCTGTGTAGTTGCTACAATAGCATATGAATATAAAAAGATATTAAATAAATGGGCAGACCTTACTTGTGATGATAGAAGTTTTGTACAATGGCAGGGTCATGATTTTTCTCAAAGAGGAAGAAGTAGCCAAGAAAGTACATTAAATCAGGCTGGGCATCTTTTAAGTTTTACTGGCACTGATACTATTCCTAGCGTATTAATGCTAGAAGAATATTATAATGCCAACATGGAAAATGAATTAATTGCCAGTAGCGTGCCAGCAACTGAACATTCAGTTATGACAAGTTATGGTAAAGAAAATGAAATCAATGCATTCGAAAGAATTTTAGAACAATTCCCTACTGGGATAGTTTCTGTCGTAAGTGATAGTTTTGATTTGTGGGCAGTGTGTACTGACTTTTGCGTTAAGCTTAAAGATAAGATATTGAATAGAGATGGAAAGTTAGTTATCCGCCCTGATAGTGGAGATCCTGTTGATATTGTTTGTGGTTTAAATACTACAGATAAAGCACATCAATTAGATCATCCTTCATCTAAAGGCGTTGTTGAACTTCTTTGGAATGTTTTCGGTGGAAAAATTAATAGCAAGGGTTATAAAGAATTAGACCCCCATATTGGTGTTATCTATGGTGATAGTATCAGCAGAGAAAGAGCAGAAGAAATTTGCAAGCGATTAGAACAAAAAGGTTTTGCAAGTAACAATATAGTTTTTGGTATAGGAAGCTATACTTATAACTATAATACTAGAGATAGTCTTGGGATAGCTGTTAAGAGCACTTATTGTGAAGTAGACGGAATCCCTAGAGAAATCTTTAAGGACCCTGTCACCGATGATGGAATCAAAAAGAGCGCAAAGGGTTTGCTTAAAGTTAATAAAGACAATGGAGAATATTCTTTACAAGATATGGTTTCTCCAGAAGATGAAAAAGGAGGATTCTTAGATACAGTATTCCTGGATGGAAAATTGTTAATAGACCATCGTCTAGGAGATATTAGGTCAAGGTTACAATCATAAGAGATGAATAATATGATTCAATGTGCTATTTGTAAAGCTGAAATACCGCTAGAGCGTCTTGAGTGTGGTTTTAAGACTTGCATAAATTGTTCAAATACGAAAAAAGTTGTAGGATTTATGTCGTACGGGCATAAAACTGCTGCTGAAGTTGTAATTATTCCATCTACAGATACTGAGTCTGTAAGACGAGCGAATAATGCATTTAATAGAAAGCGTTAACGGAGGTTACTATGTCTTACAAGCAAGCATTACAAAATGTTAGTGCTGAAATTTTTGGCATTAGATTTTATCCAGTGATTCTATCATATGATGATGAATACGTTGCGTATAAAATCTCTTGGCACGCCCGAAATAGAGAAGGTATTTTAACTCCTCAAGTAAGTGAAGAGTTATTTTATGATGGCGAGCCACAATATGTAGTAGATAATTTTTTCAAAGAGCTTGAAAGAGTTCTATTGGAAGAATTAGATATTTCTTATAATCAGTATAGTATCAATGAAGACCAAGAAATTAATTACACACTGTGAAAATATAGCCTCTGTTAATATTAATAAACATCCTTTATTTTATGATAGTGGAAGAAAATTGCATTTTTCTTTTATCATAGCTGATGGAGGTATTATTGAATGGGGTTGTAATATGTCTCACGTACCACCAATCCATATGGGATATTCTCAAAGGATTGGGGGGAATGAGCCAAAACTACATAGTGAACTTGTGGCTTATAATAAATCGAAAGGTTTACTTAAAAATAATTTTGATATAATTAATGTCAGATTTAATAGAGCGGGCCAGCTTAGAATAAGCATGCCCTGTTCTGTATGTTATTCAATCTTAAAAGGATTGGGTTGTAAAGTTTTTTTCTTCTCAAATGAAGATGGTACTTATGGAAAAATTAGATAAATTTATTAGAAGATTGTGTTTTGAAGAAAGTTTCTTCTCAGCACTTTCAATTCACATTGATAAGCGATTTATCAAAGATGATAAAATTACAGCTTATGTGGCAGTAAAGAAAGACTCTGATATAGAGTTAGTAATTAACGAAAATTTTTGGGATACCTTAACTGAAGACCAAAAATATGGTATTATCAAACATGAGTTGTATCACATCTCTTTTTTCCATTTATTTAAAATGATGGAAAATAAGGCCCTGGATAATATAGCTAAGGATATTGTTGTTAATCAATATATTCCAGCTAATATGCTTCCTCCCGGTGCGGCTACTATAGAGCAATTTGCTCATCTTAATTTACTACCTCTACAAGATTTCATGACTTATTATAATATTCTGATGCAAAATCAGGATGATAAGAAAGTTAAGCAATATACTGATGCTTATAATGAAATGGGGGGCGGTGATTTAAGAGAGTGCCAAGATGGTGATGAAGGTGAGCAGTCTGATGCTAAAAAGTATGGAGAAGCTCAACTAAAGAATAACATGAAGAAAATCTTCAATGATGTTCTTAAACGCAATCGTGGAAAAATTCCTGCCGGTCTTGAATCTATAATGGATTATGTTAATACTGCTGTTGTAGATGAATTGAATTGGAAAGAAAAGTTAAAGTATTTTGCTTCTGCTGCACGCAGAGTGAAAATTCATTTAACACGAAATAAGCTAAATAAACGTCTAGGAATGGATTATCCTGGTACAAATATTAAGCGTAAAACAAAAGTGTTAGTTGCCATAGATACGTCTGGCTCAGTAGCTGACGAAGAATTAATGAAATTTATGGAACAAGTATACTTAATGAGCAAAACAGACTGCGAAATAACAATCGTAGAATGTGATGCTAAAATGTATGAGCCTTGGTTATTTAATAAAAAACGTAAAATTAAGTTTAAAGGACGAGGTGGAACTTCTTTTGACCCTGTATTAGAATATTTTAACAAAGAACCTTATAATGGCCTAATCTATTTCACAGATGGTTATTGTAGCACTAGCATTTCTACAAATAAGAAAATTTTGTGGGTTGTGACTAGTGGTGGAACAATGGAATTTCAAGCTCCCGGCAATAAAGTACAGATTAAGAATTAAGTTTTTTAAAAAAAGGATAATAATTATGAGTTCTTCGAAAGATATCCAAAATACTTTGACTTACGTTTTCAATAATAATAAGGAGTTGGCAAAAAAGAATCGCCCACCAGTAGCACTAGAAATTATCGGTCCTGCTGGTATTGGTAAGACTAGCGTGATTATTGATTTTTGCAAGTATAACTCTCTTGATTATGCTAAGATTAACTTAGCTCAAATGGATGAGTTGGCAGAACTTATTGGTTGGCAAGTTCGTGAATTCAAGACTGTTGATGGTGAATGGATTAACGAAAAGCAAACTGAAAATAATAAAGTTAAGTTGACTAACGAAACTCGTACTTCTTGGTGTCCTCCTAAATGGGTTCCTACTGATACTAAGGGTGGCGTACTAATTCTTGACGACTGGAATCGTGCTGACCCACGATTTACTCAAGCTGTTATGGAGTTGATTGACCGTGGAGAATATGTTTCTTGGAAAATGCCACAGAATTGGACTATTGTATTAACGAGTAATCCTGATAATGGTGATTACTCTGTTAATACTGTTGACCCTGCTCAACGCACTCGTTATTTGACTGTCGAAATGTCTTTCAACCACAAAGAATGGGCTACTTGGGCTGAATTTAATAATATTGATTCGCGTTGTATCAATTTCGTATTGATGAATCCAGAAATCATTAATAATAAGAAGGTAAATCCTCGTGCAGCTACAAAGTTCTTCGATGTGATTTCTTCTATTAAAGACTTTTCTGATAATTTAGATTTCATTTCTACTATTGGTCATGGATTAGGTGAAGAATTTACTACCTGTTTCATTTTGGCAGTTCAAAACCGCCAAGATAAAATCATTGATATCTCTGATATCTTTGCACTGGATTTCCCATCTGTAAAGAATCAAATGAATGATTGTACTGGTTTTGGTAGTAAGAAGTATAAGAGCAGTGTTGGTGCAACTATTATTACTCGTATGGTGAACTACCTTGCAAAACTTAATGTTGAAGGTAAGATTACTAAGAGTCATTATAATCGTTTGCGTGAATTTTGTGACACCGCTCTACTTCCAAAGGAAAATTATTCTTATCTTTTGAAGGAAATTGCAACCATTGATAATCCAATCACTGATGCAATTTATAAGTCTAACGACACGGTCTTTACTCAATATATTCACTAATTTTTGAATTTAATTTTATTTTTTTTATTTTTTTTATTTTTTGCTACGAGGATAATATATATGTCTACTTCTACTATTCATGATTTGCGGCGTGCTGGTTACAAAGTTCATGTTGACCATTACCGATATTTTATCGAAGATGTAACTTGTGATTATATCTTTACTGATAAAATCAGGAAGCGTACTAAGACCCATAAGATTCCAGTGCTAAAGAAATATAGTATGTCAACTATTACGAAAGATCGTAAGAAAGATGTGTTCGCACGCGGAGGTGAAACTGTTGTAACTATTACAACTAATGCTGGTACTTTTAGTAGCAATGTTCATTGTTCAATTGATGATAATTATAATAAAAAGGAAGGTGCAAGTCAAGCTCTAACCAAGCTTCTCGCTGCCATAAAGTTATCATAACATGACTCTACAAGACGTTTTTTATATCTCCGCCCTTATTACTTTATGCATCAATATTTTATTCAATAAAAAGGATTATCAATGAGTATTTTTAAACCAGAGCTAAACAAAACATATTTTGTTAACAAAGATATTACCAGTCTATTTACTTATGTTGAAAATCAGCGTAAGACTAAGACCCAAAAAGTTTTACTTAAAGGACCTCATGGTGCTGGTAAAACTGAAATGGCGATGCATTATGCTGCTGTAAATAAGCTACCAATGCTAATTATGGATTGTGCTAATTTGCGTGAGCCAAGAGATTGGTTTGGATATAAGAAGATTGAGAAGTCTAAGATTGTTTGGCATGAAAGTCAATTTGATAAGACTTTAGGCGAAGGTAATGTTGTTGTATTATTGGATGAGATTAATCGTGTACATCCAAGTATTCTGAATACTCTACTCCCATTGCTAGATAATCGTGGATTCACGTATCTAGAAGAAAAAGGTTCTAATATTGTTGTTGGACCTGGAGTTGTATTTTTTGCTACTATGAATGAAGGGGCTGTTTATACTGGCACTACTTCTATTGACGTTGCTTTAAAAGATAGATTTCCTCGTATTATCGAAGTAAAATATCTGGAAGCTGACAAGGAAGTAGAATTGTTAGTTAAACGCACTGGTATAGAGCAAGATGATGCCACAAGTCTAGTACATATTGCTAACCAAATTAGAGAAAAAAGCTCTGGTATTTCTTCATCTTTTTCTAATACTATGTCTACTCGTCAACTATTAGCTGCGGCTGAAGATTTTGTTGATGGTGGAGTTGATAGTTTAACATTTACTATTACTAATTTGTTCTCACCAGAAGGTGGAACATCTAGCGAACGAGCCTCTGTATTACAATTAATACAAGGTAAGTTTGGTGGAGTGCGTTCTAAGGCTAAGTCTCGTCTAAGTAAGTGAAAAAATGTCTAAGAATTATAAAAAAAAGTGGTGGTACGATAAGTACGACTTTGATGATGAATTTTATAAGAAAGAACAAAAAAAAGATGATGATTTTAGCTCATCTTCTTGGTGGAAAACATCTTATAAGAATCCAACCAAAAGTTGGATGTCTAAATTAGGTGGCTACACTTATTCTTTTGGAGAATCTTCTGATGAGAAGTATCATAAAGTATTAAAACAATTACAAACATCAATTAATATTATTAATAATAATGATATTGTTGTAAAATGGAGTGATAATACTAACAAAAATAAACATGATGATAATATTGTTTATTTGTCGCCTAATAATTTATTAAAAGGTGGAGAAATAGATGATAATGAAATTGATGTTCTTACTGGAGAAGTTTATTTATCTAGAATGATTAAAGAGCAATCTAATAAAGACTATGATGCAAAAAAAACTGTGTCTGAGTCAGCTTTATGGAAAGCTCTTGAGATAAATATCGCTAAAACTAATCTTGAAAAAGATTGGCCTGGTTTTATTCCTAATGTTTTGAAAAATTTAGATAATAAAAACTGTGATAAAACAAAAGTTGAAAATGTTTTAAATGCAGAAACAGTATCTATAGAAGCTATAACATCAGGTTTAAGCTGGAATTTAGTTAATCCTCATGATATGGTAGAAATACCAGAAAAATATAATGCTTGTTTAGATGCGGCGTCAGAAATATTAGCGGATGATAAAGTCGAGTATAATAGATTAGACGCTTGTAAACAAATTATAAAAAAGATTAAAGAAATTCTTGGTGTAGATGAAGATTTTGAAAAAGATTTACCTGCCCCAAAATTAGAAAGATTGTTTGGTGAAGAAAGAATATCTAATACTATTGGAGAAGGATTAAAAAATCAATCTGCTGAATCTAAAACGGATGATTTAGGTTCGCCAAAAGTTGAAGGAACTTTGGCTAAACAAGAATTATATGCTCATTTTACTTTAATGAAAAATAGAAGAATAGGCATATATGAAAAACAGGCTAGAGAATTAACAAATCAAATTAATCATATCAAAAATAATTTGATGTTTATGGATAATAAAATGCACAATCATTCTTTTGGGCATTTATCTGGAGATATAGATGAAAATTCTCTTTTTAAAATTAAATTAAAAGATGAAAGATTAATGTCTAGACCAGATATTTTATCTAGAAAGCAGAATGCATTTTGCTTTTTATTAGATGAAAGTGGTTCAATGGGTTGTGATAATAGAATTAGTGAAGCGCGAAAAGTATTAATTACATTAACAGAGGCGTTAAAAGATAAATTTAATATTTCTGTTTATGGGCATACTGCAGAAGGTAACGCTCCTGATGGACGTTTTATTCGCGGCACTATAATTAATGAATATTATTCTCCAAGAAATTCTGATTATAAAAGTATAATTGAAGCAAAAGCAAGACACCAAAATTTTGATGGTATGGCCATTAAACAATGTGGAAAAAGGCTTTTGCAAGATTATCCAGAATCTAGAAAAATCTTATTCCATATAGCAGATGGTAAACCATATACTAACTATATGTATGGAGAAAAAGCAGAACAATATGTAAAAGAAGTATCTGATGAATTAAAAAAGAAAGGTGTTGAAGTTTATTGTATAGGTATTTGTAACGCCTTCCATCGAACAGAAGGTGAAAAAATGTACGGAAAAGATCGTTTCGTTATAATAAACGATGTCGCTTCATCCGTAGGTATTTTATCAAGATTTATTCAACAAATTTGCAACAAGAGTATAGCCGCTTATGTACAAAGTTAAAATATTAAATCCTTTAAAATTTAAAAAGATAATTAATAAAGCGATTTTAATATCTAAAACTTTAGACGAAGTAAGATTCTTTTATAAGAATGAATTTTATTTAAGCGTCTTACCAGATGGTTATATTCTAGATGTAAAAGATAAAACTTTTTCGATATCTAAAAATTTAGATTATTATATTGCTTACAATGGTTCTAAAGAAGATTTTCAACATTTCATTAACATAGTGAGAAAAGAATATGCACCCAGAAAATTGGCCTAACTCGATTAAGGAAAGCGAATATTTTTGCATTTCTGATTTAAGTTCTGAAGTTTCAACTCCAGTAGACCAAGCGCATGTAATGGATTTATTCAAGTATGTTGGATATCCATTTAAGTTTGAAGGATTTTATGCTGGTAGTATGATTTTGGCCTCTGATAAGAAAGGTCCTCTTCCAATTAAGCTAAAGTATATTGAACGAGTGACAAAAATTTCTAATGAAGAAGTTGAAAAATTCTTTAACTGCATGAATTCTGCTCAGGATGATACTGTTGATAAGTTGAAAGGCTTATTTTCAAAGATGGTTAATCCTCAAGAACCTCCAAAAGAAGAAGGAAGCGAAGATGATACTATACAAGGATAGATTGTTCTTTACAATTCCTCCAAAAGAATCTGAAATTGGTTTGACTTCTAATCATTTCTATTTTGTGAAAGGTACTGTTGGATGCCGCGAAACCCATAAGCATTTATATAGCAAATATATGATTAAAGAAGTAGAAAATATTATAAATGCAGATATGATTGTTATGGAGTGGCCATCATTTAAGTCTCATCATATAGATGTTAAAACAGATGATTTTAAAATGATTGAAAAATTCTATGCTATAGAACATAGCAAATTATATTTTCATGAAGTAGAAAAAATTTGGAAAGAATTTTTTGATAAACCAAAAATAAGTATAAATACTTTTTTATCTTATTTTTTATCTGACAGAGAAGAATTGACTAAAGATACTTTTTTAGATTTGTATAATAAATGTTTACGCTGTTCTACTCCTGAATCACTAAATGTTTTATTATCTAAAATTGTAAATATAGATATTAAATATAAACATTTAATAGGCTGTCTTAATTTTGCTATTGATAGTTCTTCTTGTGGAAGATATGGGGCGTCAGGTAATACTTTCTTTAGAAAGAGCGCTCACTCAAATATAAGGAGACTTTCTCCATGGCATTTGTTTAACGCCTATCATAATGAAGAATTCGCTCAAGAAGAAAACAATATCATTGAACAAATTTTAAATAATGATAAAGATTTCTTTCTAGAGGAACTAGAGCTTAAAAAGAGATATCCGCATTTAGAATTGAGTATTTCTAAAAAGAAAAAAATGGAAGTGGAACAACCAATAGCCGCTTCTACTTCATGGGGTGATTTTTAATGAGTTATAATGTCTATGATGCCATCAAAGATTTGATGTTATTAGACCCATTTTATGGCAATCTATCCATTCAGTTAGATAAATATATGACTGAATCTGTAGATACTGCCTGCGTGTCCTTGAAAAAGGATAAGATGAATATTGATTTATTAGTAAGCCCAAAATATTGGGATAAACTTAGTAATAATTTACGTCTTGGTCTAATTAAGCATGAAATGCTTCATGTGGCATTCTTTCATCTATTTCTTGTACCTGGATATGAAGATAAAAAATTATTCAATATTGCTGCTGATTTGTGCGTGAACCAATATATTGACGCAAATCAAGTAGGTGATAACTGGATTACTTTTAAGTCTTTTCCAGACATATCTTTTAAACCAAAAGAAAGCACAGATTATTATTATAATGTTTTAGAACAAAATAAAAATAATCCAACTGTAAAATCTTTATTAGACCATTTAAATGCTGGAAAACCAGCAGTATGTTCTCATAAAGGTTGGGAAGGTATTCAAGATGTACCAGAAGAAATGAGAGAATTGGCCAAAAAACAACTTGAGTATCAGATGAAAGATATTTTTGATAATATCTTAAATAAAAATAGAGGTTTATTACCCGGTCATTTGGCTGGTTTGATAGACAGTTTTGGAAAAATTCAGCCTCCTATATTAGATTGGAAGCAAGCTATACGTAGATTTGCTACTGGTTCTAATAAAATTAAGTTTAAGTTAAACAAAAACAAACTTAATAAAAGATATGAAGGTTGTGATTTTCCTGGCTCTATTATTAAAAGAAAGCGAAAATTACTTGTTGCAATAGATACTTCTGGTTCAGTTTCAGGAGAAGAATTAAAGCAATTCTTAACACAAATACATCATATTTGGCGAACTGATACTGAAATCGATATTATCCAATGCGATGCTAAAATCCAGAATATTGCTAAGTATACTGGTAAAACAGTAGATTTTAAAATATTTGGAAGAGGTGGTACTGCTTTTGACCCTCCAGTGCAATATTTAAATGAAAATAACTACAATGGTTTAATTTATTTTACTGATGGAGCAGGTAGCTGCAGTGTCAAAACATTAAAACCAATTCTATGGGTTATATCTGGAAGAAATCCATCTCATTATGGAGTATCTCAGTATATAGACCAATTACCCGGAAAGAAAGTGTTTATAGAGAAATAATATGGATTTTAGAAAACATGTTGACGAACAGTTAGAGAAAAACAGACATAAAAAGAAAATAACCTCTGTTCATGAAGGTTATGGTCTTTTGATAGAAGAAGTAGATGAGTTTTTTGATGAAGTAAAAAAGAAAACATCTGTAAGATTTAGAGAAGATGTTGTAAAAGAACTCGCTCAAATAGCAGCAATGTGTGAACGTATCTATAATGATTTGTATAAAGGGTAATAAATATGCATAAAGTATCTGTCTCTTATAAGCCGTCTGAAGTCCGGAGCTTGCTCCAACATATTGTTAATAATAATCAATACTTGGTTGAAAATGATTTACAACCATTAGCTATTGAAATTGTTGGTGAGCCTGGAATTGGTAAGACAACTCTAGTAATAGATGAGGCAAAAAGATTAGGTTTAGATTATTATAAACTATCTATGTCTCAAACAGATGAATTATCTGATTTAGTTGGTTTTCCTATTCGTGAGTTTAAAACAAATACTGGAGAATGGATTAGTGAAAAACAGCTAAATTCTTCTCACGAATTAAGTGGTGAAGCTCGCACAGCATGGTGTCCACCTAAGTGGGTTCCAAATGATGAAAATAGTAAAGGAGTATTGATTCTAGACGATTGGACTCGTGCTGATTCTAGATTTGCTCAAGCCACAATGGAATTAATTGAGAAATCAGAATATATGAGCTGGAAATTGCCAAAGGGCTGGAGTATTGTATTAACAAGCAATCCAGATAATGGTGATTATGCTGTTAATAGCCTAGATACTGCGCAAAAAACACGCTATCTCTCTATCAATATGAAATATGATAAGGATGATTGGGCGGAGTGGGCGGAAGCAAATAGTATTGACTCTCGTTGTATTAACTTTGTGCTTCTTAATCCTGAAGTTCTAGATGTAAATAAGAATTTGAACGCAAGAATTGTAACTAAATTTTTCAATTCAATTTCATCTATTAGTTCTTTTAAGGGAAATCTTAGACTTATTAGAACTCTTGGAGAAGCCTCTGTTGGTTCAGATTTTGTTGAAAGATTCTTAGTCTTTATTAATAATGAGCAAGATAGAATTCCATCTCCTCATGAAATACTAACTCATGATAATGAAGAATATATTATTGGTAAAATTAAGCAGGTATCAGGAGATAGAGAAGACACTTCTTATAAAGCTGCGGTTGCCGGGACTATTGCTGCAAGATTAGTTAATTATATTAAATATTCAGTTACTGAACCTAAAAAGTTCAAGAAAAAGGCTTTTACTGAACGTATTAAGAATATAATGTTAGCTAAATTATTCCATGATGATACTAATTATTATCTAACAGCATCATTTTCTGTAATTCCTCAATTTGAAGCGTTCTTGCAAGATCCTCATATTAAGCAATTTATTAGGTAATAAAATGGACTATAAAAATCATTTTATAATTATACCAAATGAAAAAGCAAGATTAGCCCTCAGATGGTATGGAAGTAGTTCACAAACAGAGTCATCACGCTATGGTACGCCTTTGATAGAACAAGAATTAAATGACGCTTTAACAGAAGTATCCAAGAGAAAAATTGATATTACAAATAAAACAATTTTTTTCTTAAATGGTATTGAAATAAAGCAAGAATTATATAAAAAAAATTATAATCTTAAAACTACTAAAGACCCCGAAAAAGCTGATTATATTGTCTTTGGTCAAAGACATATTCATAAAAATTATTGGGGATATGGATATTACCATATAAATAAAAATATTATTGATATATGTAAAAAATATCATGATAAGTTTTTAGATTATAGAAACATTATGGCTGCGGCAACTAAACAACAAACTTTAACTCATGAAAATGCGTTAAAACTTTTTAGAATGTCGTGTGCTGAAGATGATGTAAATGCTAAATTATTAAAAACATTAGTAATTGATATAGATTATAATGAATATCCTCTTCTTATGTCAATTTTATTAAGGAAAATAAGAACTAGAACGAGTGATGGAATATTTTTAAATTATTACAATCAATTTAGAGCAAGTAGTGCCTATATAAATTTAGGTAATGTATATTCTAACCATATTGATTTAAAATGGATAATTGATAATGTTGGTGCAAAAGATTTAGAATTGGTTATTGGCTTATTTAATGAGCAAATACCAGACTTTCAATTAGTCAGAAAGAATCCAGCACCGGCTTTGACTGAAACTAATAAATGGGATTTATGATATATATAGTAAATCATTCTATTAAAAAAGGCACTGAAATTATTTTAAAAAATAAATTACATTATTCTAAGAAAATTTCAGGTATATATGAAGATTTAACTAAAAATAAAGTAGACTCTAGGTATATTTATATTGCTTATGATGGAGATATACCTATCGGTTGTGCTTTATCTAGTACTAATGCGACAGCAATGGTTTTCATATCGCCTAAATATAGGCGTAAAGGTTTAGGTACTTTATTAATTACAAAATTATGCGAAGAAAACAAAAAAAATTATTTTCTTTCTGTAGACAAAACCAGTTCAAAAAGTAAAAAACATTTTTGGGATTATGTTAAAAATAAGATATATAAATGTTGAATGTGATAAATGTGGCGAAGTTATTTTACCTTATAATAAAATTATAGAATGTCGATGTGGACAAAAAATTAAATATACTTATAAAGTAGAAAAAAGCCCAATGGATTTAGCATTTTCAACACTAATATCTTTAGGTTATTCTAACAATGAAATTAGAAATGCGATACATAACTCATACTTTTTGACACCTCAAGATATGATTGAGCATGTAAAAAAATATGTTAATAGGACAAAACAAGGTTAAAAAACAAATAGAGTTAATAACTCAAAATGAATTTAAACCGACTTTAATATGCGGGCCGAGCGGTTATGGTAAAACCACGTTCGCCAGCTATATTTCAGAATCATTAAATCAAGATATTACGGTGATAAATTGCGCAACAAAAACAAACAAGCAGGATATTATCAAAGATATCCTTAGAGTGTCAAAATATTCTTGTGTATTATTAGATGAGATTCATTCATTACCTAATTCTTACCAGGAAATAGTTTATTCTTTTTTGGATAAGCAGCAAATAAATTTTAATAAATTAAAATTGGACGTTTCAACTATTAATTTTATAGGAGCGACAACCGATGAAGGCTCTTTACTAGAGCCTCTCTTAAATAGATTTGTTTATAAACTTAGATTAGATAATTATACTGATGATGATTTAGGTCATATTATTTATAATTATTTACAGCAAGCATATAATAAAGACGATTGTTTTGCTTTAGGTAAAACAGCTAGAGGTTGCCCACGTGTTGCAATAGCCAGAGCTAATGCTTTTAAAATCAGTAAAAGTTTAAGTAATTTTTTTGAATATTGGGATGTTTCTCCAGAAGGTTTTGAAAAGCCAGATTATCAATATTTAGAATTATTGCGAGACAATTATCCAAAACCAGTCTCTCTTAAAACAATAGAACAAAAATTAAAAATGTCTTCTGATTCTGTAGTTAATAATATTGAATCTTTTTTGATTCATAAAGACTTAATTATAAAATCTTCTAAGGGTAGAGAGCTGACTAGAAAAGGGTTGGATTTTATGAATATTGATAATATTGATAAATTTCTACAAAACGATTTAAGCTGGTTATAAAATAACGCGCCTGCTTCGCAAAAACGGCCCGTCTGCGCATTTCTTTTGAGATTGCGTGGTCCGGGCCGTTTTTTTATGTAAACGCATTATAAACGAAATTTGGAGTTTTATGAATATTTTTATTCTTAAAGAAGATTTTTTCTTGTTAACTAAAATCTTTCTTACATTCCCTAAATCTTACATAATTTTTAACAGTTCTTATCTATATCCTTCAGATCATGCATTATTATCGTTACTAAATAAAATATATAGTAGATATTCCAAGATATATTTTAAAGAATATGTTAAACAACAAGAATATTCTTTACACGCCTTTGAATTAAAATTACTTAAAAGTATTAGTGAAGCTCGTCATGCTTGGGTGTCAAGCCAAATTCTCCCTTCTCAATCTAAACTTTTCTTTAAATTGGTGGTCGAATGAAAACAAAAATGAAAAAGAAACAAATAATAGTTGATCATATGTTTATTCAAGAATTATGTCATTTTAATTCTATTAGAGAAGCATTAACTTATTACGCGCAAATATATATAAGTGGGTATGATAAATTAGATTATGATGATTTTAACGATTTGATTGCTTGTAAAACGCGAGAAGAAACTGATGAAGAGTTTAATAAACGTATAAAGAATGAAAAAGAAAAAAGAGCAAAACGCAATGCACAAATTAAAAGAGAAAAAGAGCAACAAAAAGAAAAAAGACGCGAGCAATATGAAAAATTAAAAAAGGAATTTGAAGATGAAGCCTGAAAAAATAATAAAAATGTTTGAAGAAAAATATCTAGATTTAGAAGGAGATATTAAAGATGCGTTGATAACACTATCTAAATTATTAGGTGAAGGTTTTACTAAAATAGATACTGAATACGATGATGATACTAAAAAATTCTATGCGTGTAAATACAGAGAAGAAACTGATGCGGAATATGAAGAAAGAATGCAATCAGAAGAAAAACAAAGACAAAGAACTTTATATTATGAAAAACAGATGTATGAAAAATTGAAGAAAAAATTTGAAAATGAGGGATGAAAATGTCAAGAGTTGACGATCAGTTTAATTCTGGAGTTTTATGTACAATTTGTATAGTTTTATTTTTTCTTATTGAAATAATGATAGTTTATACTACTCATTGTATTACTCATTATCAAATTTGGAATGAGGCTGTGCATTATGGCCACGCTATAAAAATTAAAACAAATGAAGGTGATTCTTTTATTTGGAAAAAAGCTGAAGAGGTAAAAGAATGATAAAATGTTATGATGTAACTATTAAAATACTCCATAAAAAACATTTACCATCTATATTAAAAAAAAATAATATTGAAAATTTATTAGTTCCGTTTTTTGAACCTGATAAAGATATAAATGAAATAATAAAACGTATGGTTCAGTATGCTCCTGAGAGTGAAAATATATGTTATTGTTTTTATGAAAATAATGAATGGGGTTTTGTTTGTTTTAAGGATGATGAGGTTTAAAAATGTTTACTGTTGATGAAGCTAGAGAGTTCCTATTAAAGGCTCATATTTGTTTTGGTGTTGATGAAGATGGTATTTATGATGAAGCAGAAAACGACCCAAAGTGGAATCAAACAATTAATTTAAATGACGCTATGCATTGGGCTATGTCAGATATGCAATATATAGAAGATGAAGAATTACCTAGAGTTGCACGATTGTTTTGGTTATATGGTTGGGCCGGTATTTTATATTGGGTTTGTAAAGAAAAGCGTAAAAATGAAATGCCAACATTTGAAGACGCAAAAAGACAAATTCAATTTGTTGAAAACGAAGAAAATATAATGAAAGAATGTCCAGAGTCTTCTAAGAGAGCTTACTTAAAGAGACAGTATACTATAGGATAAATTTAATTATGATAAAAATTACTAAAAAAGGTGATAGCAATATTACTCATATCAAAATGGTTGATATGTTAAATTATCCAAATGAAGTATTTCAAGAATATTCTAAAGGGAAGCCTCAAGAATGGTATTTTATTAATCCTGGAATTAACGAAAAAAATCTTATTGTTATTTGGTATGATGATGAAGATAAGGAATACAAGTTATCGACTGAAGATAAAAAAGGATTAAAAGAATATAATTCTTTTGTTACTGCGGTAAAAGTCACTGACAATATTGATATTTCAATTAATATTGAGAAAAAATAATGGAAAATATAGAATTTACTTTTAAAGTGTATGATGAACCTTTTTTTAAATTATCCGCAAGAAAAAATTTTCCAAATAGATGGGGCGTAAGTATTATATTAGGTAAATATACTTATGGAGGTTGCCAATTATTATGGGAATTAGCAGTTCTTTATGATGATGAGATAAATTATACATCTATGTTGACTTCTGATGTAATAGGATATTTGACTATGACTGAAGTACAAGAACTTACAAAACAAGTAGCTAGTTGGTAGAATATAAAATGTATAAATTTAGAATTTGGGATAAAACTAATAAAGTTTTTGTGTATATGGATTTTCACCGTATTAAAGCGCAAAACGTCAACAGATATACAGATGGTAAAATTCGCTTACAATTAGAGTTTAAATATACAAATCAATTTGCTCCAGAAGTTAAAAATTTACATCAACAAGAAGATAATTATGTGATTCAAATTTATACTGGGAAAAAAGATAAGCATGGTAAAGAAATCTATGAAGGAGATATAATTGAATGCTATCATTGGTTTGATGGATTAGAATCAAAAGCAACAGAAAAATCTAAAATACCAGTCACATGTTCTATTAGTAGTTCTTTAGACCCAGAATATTCCACTTGTTATGATGGTGTCGACCATTTTGAAGATATAGAAATTATTGGGCACATTTTTGAAGAAAAATAAATATGTTTATTACATTTATACAAAATAATCCTGGCGGAAAATTTATTGGACCTACAACTGTAGTTATTGAGGGAAATTCTTATGCTGATATATTAGATAGCGCAGAAGATTATGGAATTTATTTTGATGGAGTAGAAGAAGGCACTGATTGTAAATGTTGTGGTGATAGATGGAATTGTCCAAGCGAATCAAAAATGAATAAAAATATAATGTTTTATGGTAAAGAAATTGATATGTTAAAAAGCTACATAATTTTTGGAAAAAATTTATTTTTAAATTCTGAAGGTAATCGTGATTTTATAATAATCCCAAAAAATAAAAATGAAAAGTAAAATTTATTGCCCGCGCTCTGGTTGTGGCAAAGCAAATGGGGCCGCTCCGCCATGTCCAGTGAAGTGTAAAAATTGTGGATATGGTACTTATGAAAAACCTTATGTATTAACTAATGTTGACAAAATTTGTATAAAATGTAAATATTGCTTATCGTGTGGAAGAATTAGTAAAAAAGAGTATTATAATAATGTATGAGAATTATAGTGGTCCAGGCAAAAGTGAAAAAATATTTATAATATCTATTATCATATTATCATTTTTATTCAATTTTTTATTAATGTGTAATATCATTTCCATTCTAAATAGGAATGAGAATTTTGGTGGTATACCGATATTATTATTTATATATATAATAATGGGGGTATTTCTGGGTAATTTAATACCTATATATAATGTGGTATCTAAAGATTATATAGAAGAGATGTGTTTTTTTAAGTTGCGTATAATTAAGCCCACCCACAACACTCATATTCCTTTAACCATAGGAATGAGTTATTCTCATACTAACATTATCGTTCATTTAAAACCCTTACCAAGTTATTTTCTGCAAAATTCTTAAATTTCTTATTTTCTTTGTTAAATTAGAGCAGTTCTCTTTATAATATCTATGTCGCCCCGTCGAGCGTTATAGTATATATACTACATTTCCCTGGCGGACTGTAAGTATTATAAAGACAAGTGCTCCATATTTTCAAAAAATATTGTCTATTTTAAAAAAATAAAGGAAAAAATAAAATGCTGAATATTGTTAATAATGACGCGAACTATTGCGGGACGATAGTTAAAGTTAAAGAGTTGAATGATATTCCAAATATGGACAACTGTTTGTCTATGCCTATATTTGGATATAACGCTATAGTTAGTAAGACAACTAAGATAGGAGACTATGGAATAGTATTTGGTCCAGAGACTCAACTATCAGAAGCATTTTGCCATTTTAATAATTTATTTTCTAATGCAGAAGAAAATACAGATAAAAATATAAAAGGCTATCTTGGTGCTAATAGACGGGTCCGCTCTATAAAATTACGCGGAAATTTTTCTACTTGTTTATTTATGCCGATATCTGCTTTAGCATACTTAGGAGTATCTTTAGAAGATATAAAAGAAGGTGACTCGTTCACTTCTATAAACGGTGTTGAAATATGCAAGAAGTATTTTATACAAGAAAAAACTCAACACGGGGCTCATAATAAAAAGTTTAAGGAAAGAATAGACGATAGATTATTTCCAAAACATATCAAGACTCTACATTTAATGAAAGAGTTAGATAAGTTTGATGCTGAAGATGATATAGTTGTTACATGTAAGCTACACGGCACTTCTGGCCGCTTCACTCATCAATTAATTGATAGAAAACTTTCTTTGATGGAAAGATTCTTATCTATGTTTGTGAATATAAATAAGAAACAATATGAATTATTTTGTGGTACGCGTAATACAATAAAATATGATAGTAAATTTGACCAAAACTTTTATGGCCATGATGTATGGCAAGAAACTTTAAATAAAATTAAAGATAAAATTCCTAAGAACTATGTTATATATGGAGAAATAATTGGTTGGGCTGGTGAAAAAGAGATACAGAAAAATTATACATACTGTTTACCAAAAAATCATAATGAGTTCTATGTATATAGAATATCAATAGTTAATGAAGATGGTATTCAATCTGATTTATCTTGGGACCAGCTTAAGACTTTTTGCGCAGAGAAAAATTTAAAAGTTGTTCCAGAAGTTTGGAGAGGTAAGTTTAAAAACTTTGACCACTCTATTTATGAAAATAAAAACTTTTATGAAGAACTTGGTTTTAAACAATGTTTAAGATTAGATTCTAATTCTCCTTGCGATGAGGGTGTAGTAGTTAGAAAAGATGGAGTAATACCATTCTTAACTAAGTTTAAATCACCCAAGTTTTTAATTATGGAAACCAAATTATTAGACGAGAATGTAGTGTCTATGGAGGATGAAAGCTAATATTTGCGGTGTATACTATTTTAGTTATTTTTTTAACATAGTTTTTATTTTATGCTAAAATGATTAAAATACCTCAATATGTTATTGAGGATAAGTATACGTCAGAATTGATAGCTATTTATAATGAAACTCATTCTTTTTGTTTTGGCGAAATAATAGTATCAAAAGATTCAAAACGTATAGGATTAACTTATGTAGCCTACAAAGCTAATATAAAAGCTATGTACGGTGAACGATATGATTTTATGAAAGGGATAAATTATGGATAATTGCTGCAATGGTCAAATTCAAAATTTTGACGAAAATAATAAGTGTTGTAAAGGTAAAGGGACGCAACTCGACGTTCAACAAACCTATTACGACTTAGGTTTTAATTCTGGCAGACAGACTATTAAGAATGAGATTAAGAAAATAATTGATTCTGGTATGACTGATACTGCTATTGTTCATTGGCTAAAGGGCTTAATATCTTGATGATGAAAAGCTGTAAGTGTGGGCATCAAGTTAGGATTGCTAGAAAAAAGTGTCCTAAATGTGCTTACAAGTTTAAACAGGATGATAAATTCTACTCTAAAGAAGAAATTATAGTAAAAAAATACTGTAGCAAAATAGGCGCAAAACAAGGAGACGTAATTACGCACTGCCCTAGTGTTGATTTATCTGAGATACCAGAATTTCAACCTGAAGAAGGCTGGGTTAATGAAATCATTGAGATGTTCTTAGAAAGAAAAAGAATATTAATGCCTGAAGCAATAGTATATATAGCCGCAAGGAAATATGGATATAAGAGCGATACTTTTATGAAGATAATAGAAGAGGCTTCTGAAGTATTCGATGAATTTGAGATATTGGATAGTAGATTATGAAGTGTAAATTTAAAAAAGGGATGCTGTAATTTTAGATTAGCTACAGAGGAAGAGTTATAATGCCAAAGATTAAATTAATTAGAATCCATGATAGTTCTTATTATGAAGACATAAATATAAGTCAATCAGATCTTTCTGATTGGGAAGAAGTTTCTCAAGAAGATTTAGATTATTTATTGTCATGGGAATCTATGTCAGTTTTTGTTAAAGATAGAATTAAAATAGTAGTATTAGAAGATGTCACATCAAAAGAAAATATTCGTGGATATATAAAAAATATTAAAAATTTTATCAAAGAACAGCAAATAAAACAAGAAGAAAAAGCTAAAAAATATAAAGCTGCCGAAGCTAAAAGAAAAGCAGAGGCCGAAAAAAAGAAACTAGAAAAAGCCAAGAAATTACTTGAAAAAAGTGGTTTAAAAATTATTCAAGATAAGGTATAGTAATGAGTGATAATTTACAAAACGAAATAGTTGATAATCTAAAAAAGATAGCTGGTATTACTGAGTATAATGAAGAATGGGATGAGTTTATCTCAGAAGCAGAAGTTGAAGAGATATATGATGAAAACGATGTAATAATTGCTGAAGAAAAAGGTAAAAAGAAAGTAAAACTTAATAAACCTTTTAGAACACCTGACGGGCCAAAAAAATTTAGTGTTTATGTTAAAAACGACAAAGGAAATGTTGTTAAGGTAAATTTTGGTGACCCTAATATGGAAATTAAAAGAGATGACCCAGAACGTAGGAAAAGTTTTAGAGCAAGGCATAATTGCGATAACCCCGGTCCAAAATATAAAGCAAGATATTGGTCTTGTAAAATGTGGGAAAGTAATAAGAGTGTAACAGATTATACAAGTGGTGAAGATTCTTATATGACAAGAGAAGAAATTTTATCAGAAGCTGAAAAAAAGAAACCTGGCTTATGGGATAATATTCGCAAGAAGAAAGAAAAGATGGGTAAAAGATATCGTCCAGCCCGTCCCGGTTCTCCAGATAGACCAGACCCAAAACAATGGGATAAGCTCACAAAAAGTGAAGATGTTGAAGAAAATGAAAATGAAACAGTAGAACAAGAATTTCAAGAATATAAAGATGATTTTCTCGGCATGATTATCGGTTCTTTAGAAAGTATTAAGGCTCACACTGAACAAATTCTAATGAATATTGAAAATCCTCAAGTAAGAGAAAATCTTACAGAACCATTTCTACAGCAGGCTGCTGTATTAGCTGAAGATTATATTTTGACAATACATAATTACGTGATGTTTAATAAAGAAAGTTAAAAATGACAGAGCAAGAAAAATATCAAGCAGTAAAAGAATTTGGCGATGATATTATTCATGATACAGAATTTTTTCAAACATATTATAATCCAAAAGCGGAGGAAGTACTTTTTGTACTACCAAATTCTTCTAAAGGAATTGGCGAGCAGAAACTAAAAAAGCCATTATTAAATGAGAATGGCTGGATTAGGAAAATAAAATTCTTATATGAGGAATTTCCCACTAAAGATTCTGGTTTTCATCTAGTCTCTAATGGTTCTCAAGAAACAGTAATTGAAGAAGTGGTGGAAACCACAACTACTATTGCTCCAGAAATAGCGAAAAGAGACCAAATGCTAATACCTATTCAAACTAAATTTCCATGCGGGAATTTTAGAGCAAATCCAGACGACCCCAAATCTATTATTGGTTCTAGAAAAAACGGCGCCAATTATGAAGTTGTAGTGCCACCAGATTTACGCGAGAATTTTATATATTTATTAAACCAAGTCAACACTTTGCTTAAGCTATAATATGAATGAAGATTTTAATAAACTTTTATATGAAAAAACAAAAAGAGATTATATTTTACAATTAATAAGACAAATATCTCAACCAACTTTTAATAAGAAAAATTTATCTAAAACAGACTTGGAATATTGGGATGAAACTTGTGAGCTAATATATCGACAAAAAATTTTTCTAGAAAAAGAATTAGTTAAAGTTAATCAACAATATAAAGAATTACTTATTAAAAAAACAAATTATATGAATCCTAGTTATATGTCAACAGTTTATTATAAACAAGACCCAAATAATCCTTATGGAATGATAAAAATAACAGACAGTTGGGGCACTAGCTGGGGAAGGAACTCTACTGAATAATGAAATATTTTATATCAGATTTACATTTTGGCCACCATAAGATGGTCACTTTTCCTGGAAGAACATCTTTTACATTAGAACAATGGGAGAAGATGTATTTAGATATAATCAATAGTAAACTTACTAAAGACGATTTTTTATATTTACTAGGTGATTTTGCTTTTAAACCAGAAAAAGTTAAACACAAAATTAAAAATAAAAATGTTGTGCTGATTCATGGTAACCACGACCCGTCTTATGAAAAATGTGTGCGTGTATTTGGTAAGTCAAATTTCTTTATAACAAAAGATATAAAGATAAAAGATAAGAACGTTTTCTTATCTCATTATCCACACTTGGCTTGGCCAGCATCTCACCATGGTACTTTCCATTTATATGGACATGTTCATGATCAAAGAAGCGAATATTGGCAGCAAATTCCAGAATTAAGTGAAATGCGCAGTATGGATGTATCACCAGAATCGTATTTTAGGCAATATAGTGAGTTTGGAATTTTTTCTGAAGAACAAGTATATGAGACTTTATCTAAGCTAAAAGGGCATGATAATGTCGAATGGTATAATAAAAGAAATGGAAAATATGAGAAAAAGGGTGCTAATAGCATGTGAAGAATCTCAAACGCTTACTATAGAATTTAGACTTCTAGGTATAGAAGCTTTCTCTTGCGATATTGTACCAACTAGCGGCCCGCATAAAGAATGGCATTTACAACAAGATGTAATTCCATTACTTAAAGAAAAATGGGACGCTATTTTTGCTTTTCCTCCTTGCACTCATTTAGCATCTTCTGGTGCTAGATGGTTTAAACAAAAACAAAAAGATGGTAGGCAAAAACAAGGTATAGATTTTTTCATGTCGATAGCAAATGCTGATTGCGACAAAATCTTGATAGAAAATCCTGTAGGTATAATGTCTAGTATTTTTAGAAAACCAGACCAAGTCATTCATCCTTGGATGTTTGGACATAAAGAAAATAAAGCAACGTGCTTATGGTTAAAAAATTTACCACTATTAAAACCAACAAGAAATGTGCAACATTTAATGAAAAGTTTACCTAAAAGTAAAACAGATAAGATTTGGTATATGTCTCCTGGACCAGATAGAGCAAGACTAAGAAGTAAAACATATAGTGGAATAGCAAAAGCTATAGCTAAACAATATTATTCAATAATATAAATGGAAAGTAGTAAAAATATGAGAGATTTTGTAATACTTGCTATCATAGTATGGTCAATTTTACTTTCAATTGAATTAATTTTTGGTAAATTAGATTATGAAAAAATAACATTTTGGTGTCTACTAATGTATTTTATCTTAGATAATTTAGAGATGCTTGTCGATTATTTAAAAAATCGAAAAAACTTAAATAAACAGGATTAAAATGAAAGAAAGAGGATTGGATTATAAAGATATACATTTATTACCACATGAAGTATCATCTTTCTCGTCTAGAGACGATGTGTCAACAGATATAATATTTTGCGGACAAAAACTAAAATTTGGAATTCTCGCTGCCCCTATGCCAGATGTTTCAGACGGAGCTTTCTGTTATGAATTACATAAGTTTGGAGGATTCGGTTTTATACACAGATTTCAAGAAATAGCAACGCAAGTCTGTGATTTTAGACATTGTGGTCAAAAAGCTGGTTGCGCAATAGGTATTAATGGTGATTATAAAGAAAGATATCAAGCATTATATGATAATGGATGCAGGATTTTTCTAATAGATGTCGCAAATGGCGCCAATCTTAATATAGGAAAAATAGTTAATGAATTATATTCTGCTTATAGTGATATTTATATTATTGCCGGTAATATAGCTTCTAGAGAAGGTTTAAAATTTCTTAATGATATAGGAGTTTATGCCGCTCGAGTTGGTATTGCTGGCGGCTCTGTTTGTAGTACAAAGATAGCTACTGGTATATATACTCCAATGTTTTCTGTATTAAAAGATTTATATCAATATAAACAAGATTTTAATTTTGATATAAAAATTATAGCAGATGGAGGAATTAAAATTCCCGCAGATTATTGCAAGGCAATGTGTGTAGCAGATATAGCTATGGCTGGTGGAATTTTTGCCGGTACAGATGAATCTCCAGGCAATGTAATTAAAAACGATGGAAAATTATATAAAATTTTTAGGGGCGCTGCTTCATATGGAGTACAAAAATATGATGCGGGTAAAGAACCAAAGTATGTAGAAGGTTTAGAAACTTTAGTAGAATATAAAGGCTCTTTAGAAAAAGTAGTAACATCATTTAATAATGGTTTAAAATCATGTCTTTCTTATATGAATGCAAAAGATATAGATGAATTGAAAACTAAATATCATTATGTTACTGCGTAACTAAGAATATAAATAATGAATATATTTTACAGCGATCCATGCCCAGTAAAATGCGCAATTAATTTAGATTCAAAAAGAGTTGTCAAGATGACACTTGAAACATGTCAAATTTTAATGACTTCATTGAATTGCTATGGTGTGTCAACGCCATATAAAGCTACTCACAAAAACCATCCGTGTTGCATCTGGGCCAGAGAAACTAGAGCTAATTTTGAATGGTTATTAAAACATTTTATAGCTTTGTTATCAGAGTATCAGTATAGATATGGGAAAAAGCATAAATGTTTTGGATATGTAAATTTTCTATATTCTAATATTAATGTAATTCCTACTGGTAATTTAACAGACCATAAAAATTGCACAAAATTTAAAGAAGTTGATGATATTATATTAGCGTATAGAATGGCGTTAAAAGATAAGTGGATAAATGATAAAAGAAAACCAGTTTTTCACAAAAGGAACCAGCCTAGTTGGTATAATAAAATATGAAGTTATGACTGTTGATTTTAACATACGCAATAAAGGAAAATAATTACATGGAACTTCTTTCTATAGGCACTAATGCAAAAACCATTAAGAGTGATGCTTTAGGTGTATATTTGACCGCAATACAATATTTGTCTCCGCATAAAATAAGTGGTAAGAATTTTTGTCCACAAGCTTCTAAAGGCTGCATAGCAACATGCTTAAATACAGCTGGGCGTGGAGCTTTTCATGTTGTTCAAAAATCGAGATTAAGAAAATCATTATTGTTTATTAATGATAGAAAACAATACAAAGAATTATTATTACAAGATTTAAACACTTTCAAGAAAAAGTGCGAAAAAGAAAAAGTAAAACCCGCAGTCAGATTAAATGGAACATCTGATTTACAATGGGAAGATATATTTCCTGAAATTTTTGATAATTATAAAGATTTTCAATTTTATGATTATACAAAACAAAAAAGAAGATATCTAAATTTTTTAGAAGGAAATTTTCCATCCAATTATCATCTTACTTTTTCAAGAAGTGAAAATAACGAAACAGCTTGTTTAGATTTTTTAAATAAATATAAACACGCAAGAATCGCAGTTGTCTTTGAAAAAGTGCCAAAAAAATGGAATAATTATGCGGTAAATACTGGTGATGAGAATGATTTACGTTTTTTAGATAAGAAACCAATATGTGGTTTGATAGCTAAAGGACGTGCCAAGAAAGATACAACTGGATTCGTAGTAAGATAATAAGGATTAATATGTATAATTTAATGATGCCAATCAATACAACATCTTATGGTATTGTAGGCTATAATATAGCAAAAAATTGGGATGAAGAATTTTCTCTTTTCCCAATTTATTCTATGAAAGATATTTATGTTGAAAAAGATGGCGAAGTTGATTTTATTAAAAACGCAATAACAAACTCAGACGCGTGGGATAGTAATAAACCAGCTTTAAAACTATGGCACCAACACTCAATGGAGTTATTTCCTAAATGTTCTAAGCGAGTTGGTTTTCCTATTTTTGAATTAGATGAATTTACTAGGAAAGAAAAACACAATTTACTAAGTTTAGATAAAATTATTGTTTGTTCTAAATGGGCAAAAGATATAATTCATTCGCATGCTTTATTAGCAAATACTAATGTAGAGGTTGTGAATTTAGGCACGGATACATCTCTATTTAATGATAATTGGCAAGATGCTAGAAAAGACGGTCCTTATGTATTCCTAAATATAGGAAAACTAGAAAAAAGAAAGGGTCATGATGTTTTATGCGAAATGTTTAATCGAGCATTTAGCCCGACCGATGATGTAGCATTAGTAATTTATTGGGAAAATCATTTTCTTTCAAAAGAAGAGCATGAAAAAGTAGCATCTATGTATAAATCATCTAAAATGGGTGATAAAATACATATAATGCCTAGAGTACCAAAACAAGCTGATGTAGCTAATATTATTAAAGCTGCGCAGGCGTATATCTCTCCAGCTAGGGCAGAAGGATGGAATATGCCTCTTTATGATGCGATTGCTTGCAATAAACCAGTAATTACTACTAACTGCACTGCACATACAGAATATTGTAATAAATCAAATTCATTTTTAGTAGATGCATCAGAAACAGAAATTGCTCATGATGGTTTATTCTTTAAGCAGTATGTTGGAAGCTGGCATAAAATAACAAATAAGCAAATTGATGAATTTGCGGAATACATGAGGCATTGTTATAAGAATGATATAACAAGAATGCAGAAAACGGAGGTCAATACGTGGAAAAATGTGGCCCAGAATCTCAAGAACTCTCTACAGAATTAGTAAACGAATATAAGCAAATAATTAGAAAAACATTGCATTATTTTTATATTCCTGATTTGTATAAAGAAGATCTTGAAGTAGATTTATTATATGTTCTTTTTAAAGCAGATAAAGATTTTAATGGAGTTGGTTCAATTCATGGTTATAGAAAAACTATGATGGGTTATTATATTAAAAACTTTTTACGGAAGCTAAAAAGAGAAAATGAAATTAAAAAAGTACAAATTCATGAGAACATTCAAGCAAAAGATATCAAAGATTTTGATTACCTTTCATATGAGGAAAAGCGCCTCTTATTAGATAAGTATGTCTATAAAAATCCTATGTCATCTTTTTCTAAAAATGAAAAGAAATCTTTAGAATTAGCTTTAGAAAAGGTGAAATATAATGAAAATAACAGTTGAAGTATTAGATGACAGTATAAATTTTGATTTTACAGAAGGTACTGAAGCAGAATACGCAGAGGTCATGGCAGATATTTTTAGTGTAGATTTATTATATTTCTTTATTAATAATAAACAAGAGCAATATCAAAAAACTATTGATTTATTAAAAGAGATAATTAAAAATAGGAAACCAGTTGTAAATCCAAAAAATATTTTTAAAACAGATTAATATGACAGATAAAAAAATAATTTGGCAGCATTTTGCCAATCCGTTTGAAACAAAAATTGAACCAAGACTCGGTTTTATTGACCCTTCAGCCATTGAAAAAGAAATGGATGAATCTGACAATTTAGCTATGTTAGAAGAAGATGAGTTAAATAAAAAAGATTTTTTAGAAGGAATTATTACGCAACATGGAGTTATAGGGATTAATGAATCTTATAATCCTTATGATTTTTGGGTTGGGCACTGTTCTTTTAAAATAACCGATCATATTGAGCATATTATAGAAAACTCAGAAGGCGTAGAATATTTAAAGGTTCTTTCTCCATACCGATTTAAAATTGCTGTAGCAAGGTACTTTTCACAACATAATTTACGTGGAAAAGTGCTTAAAAACATTGAAATGAGAATTTTCCAATTTTTAGATTGCGTATCATAACTGGTGGTGTATATACTCTTTATAAGACCGGATTAAAATATTAGGAAATAGGAAAAAGAAAATTCTTATAAGGTTGTAATAATGCGTACTGTAGTTAATCGTTTGGCTTCAAATCCATCATATTTTAAATTATCTGATGGTACTGCTGTAAGTACTCCTACTGAAATTGTAGTTGACGGCGGTGTTTATATGGGCGGTCCTTCTGGAGATAAACTAAGTGGTATATCTTTAGGTGGAACTTACTATGATTTAGTTGATACTGGTAATTATCCAGATGTAATGTTTAAAGGTTTGCCAGGAATACCATATTCTTCATATGGTGGCGATGCTATTCATTACTTTAATTCTGACTACGCTGATGGCGTTGGTCCTGCTATACGAGAAGGTTATTGGAATCCAGTTGAAGGCGCTTGGACTACTTCACCAAGTGGTGATATAACCACCTTTGCTGCTGATACTACTAACTTTATTGTATTCACTTACGGTGCTCCGAATCCAGATTCAAGCACTATCTAGTTCACCGCCGTAAACACGGCTTTATACTACCGCTCTAAAATAAAATTTAGGGCGGTTTTTTTATACAAAAAAGGAATAAAAATGTTTGAAATAGTACTTCTAGAAAGATATAAAGACGGAAAACCAACCGGAAAGAAAATATCAAAACAGTCAGATAAAGGTATAGATTTATGGTATTTTATGCATAAAAATATGCCTAAAAGTATACAAGAAAAAAATGGTTTAGATAAAAACGATTTTAAGAAAGATAAAAAAGAAAAGAGAGAAGAATAATGGGTGTTTATGATAAAAGAAAGGCTTTTAAACCTTATGAATATCCAGAAGTTTTAGAATTTAGAGAAGCTATTAAACATTCTAGATGGGATGTAGAAGAGTTTAATTTAGAAGCAGACGCTTTTGAATTCAATCATAAACTGAGTCAAAGCGAACAAGAGCTAATTAAACGCGCACTTCTCGCAATATCTCAAATAGAAATTGCGGTAAAAACTTTTTGGGCAAAACTTGGTGAACATTTACCTAAACCTGAATTTAATTCAGTTGGTATTACATTTGCTGAGAATGAAATAGTGCATGCCGAAGCGTATTCTAAATTATTAGAAGTGTTAGGTTTTAATAATGAATTCGACCAACTTTTAACTAATCCAGTTATTGGTGGGCGCGTTGATTATTTAACTAAATATTTAAAGAATGAAGCAGATTCAGTCAAAGAAGCATATACTCTTAATTTAACTCTCTTTTCTCTATTTATAGAAAACGTATCTCTATTTTCTCAATTTGCAATTATTAAATCTTTTTTGCAAAATAAGAATTATTTAAAAGAAGTAGATACAATAGTTGAAGCGACCATGAAAGAAGAAACTATTCATGGTAAATTTGGAGTCTATCTTATCAATCTTATTAAAAAAGAATATCCTAAATGGTTTAATGAAGATTTTTATGAAAAGATAGAGAAAGCCTGTAAGAAAGCTTTTAATGCAGAAATGAAAATTATAGATTGGATGTTTGAAGCTGGAGAAGTAGACTCCGTTTCAAAAGAAGCTATAATTGAATTTATTAAACATAGATTTAATTCCTCTCTTAAAGATATCGGAGCTAAAGAAATTTTTGAGATTGACGATAAAAAGTTAAGCTCATTGTATTGGATGGTTGAAGCAATTTATGCTTATACTAGAAATGATTTCTTCTGTACTCAGAGCACAAACTACACAAAATTTAACAAATCAGTAACAATTAACGATTTATTTGATGACTAATGGCAAAATTTGATTGGTATAACGACACCTCTAAAGAATTTCTCGATAGAGGTTATTTAAATAATAAGACTATTTATCAAAGAATCGATGATATAGCTAATACTGTATATCACGTTTACAATGATACCGAAGTTAGAGACAAAGTTAAAGAATATATTGAACTTGGTTATTATGTATTACCAAGCCCAGTATGGTCTAATGTAGGTACAGGTAAAGCTGCAGGCATTAGTTGCTTTAATTCATATATAGAAGATAGTGTTAAATCTATTCTACATACAGCCGCAGAGGTTGGTATGTTATGTAAAATAGGTGGTGGAACATCTGCGTATTTTGGTAATATCCGTCCAGCTGGTAGTAACATATCCGTTGGCGGAACTACTTATGGCAGTGTCCATTTTATGAAAATCTTTGATGTAATTAAGAATACTATAAGCCAAGGTTCAACTAGAAGAGGTGAGTTTGCAGCTTATCTAGATATATCTCATGGAGACATAGAAGAATTTTTAAGAATTAATCAAGAAGGACATCCTCTCCAAAGATTTCCTTTTGGAGTATGCGTATCTGATGAATGGCTAGAGAGCATGAAAAATGGAGATGCTCATAAGAGAAAAATATGGGCGTCTTTATTAGAAGCGCGAGGTAAGACCGGCTTCCCTTATATTATGTTTTCAGATACAGTAAATAATAATACTGTAGATGTGTATAAAGATAAAGGAATGAGAATATATTCATCTAATATGTGTTCTGAAATTTTATTACCAACTAATTCCGAAGAGACGTTTGTCTGTGATTTAATTGGTATGAATTTAACTAAATATGATGAGTGGAAAAATACCGATGCCGTAAGAATTGCCACTTATATTGCAGATGCAGTTTTAGAAGAATTTATTGAACTTTATGAAAATGAAGACTTGATTAAAAGATCAATTAACTTTGCAAAAAGACATAGGGCGCTTGGTATAGGCGCAAGTGGATATCATTCATTACTTCAAAGTAAAATGATTGCGTTTGAGAGTATGGAGGCTAAATTTTTAAATTTAGAAATGTTTAAGCATATACAAACAAATGCGTGGAAAGCCTCGAAAGAACTCGCTGAAAGATACGGTGCGCCAGAACTCCTGCGAGATTATGGCCGACGCAATACTACTCTTACCGCTATTGCTCCAAATACTTCTTCTTCTATGATTATGGGACAACATTCTCAATCAATAGAACCTTATACGGCAAATTATTATATTAAAAAATCTGCCAAAAAGAAGTTAAGTGTAAAAAATCCATACTTAGAAAAAGTATTAGATGCTAAAAATCATAATACTATGGATGTGTGGGAATCTATATTAATTAAGGGTGGCAGCGTACAACATTTACCATTTTTATCAGAGCAAGAGAAAAAGATTTTTAGAACTTTTGGAGAAATATCTCAAAAAGAGATATTGATACAAGCCAGTCAAAGACAACAATATGTTGACCAAGGGCAGTCTTTAAATCTTATGATTCATCCAAATACTTCAATTAAAGATATTAACAAGTTAATGTTGGAAGCTCATGAAATGGGGATTAAAACTTTATATTATCAATTAAGTACTAATGCGGCCCAAGAATTTATTAGAGATATATTATCTTGTGATAATTGCGCTGGATAGGAGTTATATGCCAATACCAAAAAGAGAAAAAAGCGAAAAAGTCAAAAAATTCATAAGTAGATGTATGGATGACTCTGTAATGAAAGAAGAATATCCAGATATTAAACAAAGATTTGCAATTTGTAAATCAAACGCTCAAATAGAAAATAATCTTGCTAGTGAAATAGAAGATAATTTAGAATTAAATAATATTGAAAAGGAATATTTCAATGGACAAAGTTAATGCAGAAAGAGCGTATTCTTGGGAATGTCTAGGGTGCGGCGAGCAACACTTTTTTAAAGTTGATTTTGATAGTAATATAGATAATCCTAATGCTGAAAAACATATTAGAGACTATCTTGAATTAGAAGAGTGGCAAGACATTCCAGAAAATCATGGATTAGAAGTCGCCCGTCTACCTACTGAAGTAATATGCAATAGTTGTGGAATGGCTTTTGCTATTTATTACGATGATGCATATTATGAAGATGAAGATGAGGATGAGGATGGATCAGATGATAACGATCAATTTATCGATGAAGATGAAGATGATATTTTGGACACCTCGTACGATATTACAAGATCATCACAGGAAGATCTTTTATTTGAAGATGATGATGATAACGAGTTCGGAGAATATGAGGATGAGTCATGAATTTGTCAATTAAACTTGATATGGATGGCGTAATAGCCGATTTCATTGGCGGCGTATTTAAAATCATGAAAGAAAGAAAAATGATTAAAGATACTGTCACTAAAGAAATGTGGACTGAATTTAATGCACACGGCAATTTAGGTATTACAGATTTTCAATGGCAAACATTATTTAAAGAAATATCTTACGATTCTTTCTTTTGGTCGAAATTAGATAAAGAACCTCATTTTGATGATTTAATTAAAATAGTAAATGATTTTGATATAGATTATGAAATAGTAACAGATGCACCGTCTATATACGCTTCTCATGGCAAACAAGTATGGTTAAGGAATCATGGTATATATAATAACATGCATACTGAAAAAAATAAATATAAACATGCTTCGCCACACGCCGTGTTAATAGATGATAAACCACTTAATTGTGATTTATTTATTAAATATGGTGGAAAAGCAATATTATATGCCCAACCATGGAATGCAACATATAAAGGATTGGCCCCAAGATTAAGTGTAGATAATAAAGAAGAATTTATAAATATATTGCAAGGATATGAACTTGCAGCAAAATAATTTAAAATATAAACTAGTCTATATATGGTATATCTAAGTAATAATAATTGTATATTAAATAATATAAATAGTAAATTTACACTTATGTATGAAAGAACGCCCAAAAATTATATAGATGCGATTAGATTCTTTTTTATGTTAGAGCAATGTTTAGATTATGAAATGGATTCGTTCGAAGATGAAATTCCCAAAACTATACAAAAAGACAGCGACAGGTGCGACCCAAACTTGGGAAATAGAGGTTCTAGATAATAAATTTAGAACCTACAGCGGCCAAGTAGATGGTATTATTACTATCTCTGAATGGACTTATTGCGCTGGTAAGAATATTGGTAAGAAAAATGAAACTTCTCCAGACCAACAGGCTTATAAAGAAGCAGAAGCCAAATGGACAAAAAAACAAGAAAGGGAAACTTATGTTAAAAATATTGATGACGTAGATACATTAATTTATCATAAGCCAATGTTAGCCCATATTTACAATGATTATAAAGACAGATTGAATTTTAAAGACGGAGTCTGGACTAATATTAAATATAATGGTGTCAGATGTATAGCAACTAAAAATGGGTTGTTTTCTAGAAAAGGAAAAGAAATTAAAAGTTGTCCGCATATCAACCAAGCTTTAAAAGCAATTTTTGAAGAGCATCCAAATCTCATTTTAGATGGCGAATTATTTAATGATGATTTAAAGCAAAATCTTGGAGAACTAATATCCTTAGTAGCGAAGAAAGAGCCTGACCCAAAAGCAAAGGATATTGTTCAGTATTGGATTTATGATATTATTGATATTTCAAAAAACTATAATGAAAGATATTCATTCATAAAAAAATCAATAAAAGAAAATAAAATTATAAAAAAGTGCCCAAGAACTCAAGTTTCCGACTATATTAGTATAGACCAACATTTGGCCGAGGCTGAAAAAAATGGCCAAGAAGGAATTATGGTCCGCACCAACGGTGTATATCAATGCAAGAGATCAAAACATCTTCTAAAATATAAAAGTTTTTTTGATGAAGAATTCAAAATTATTGATATAGAAGAAGGTAAAGGTAACTTAGCTGGAATGGCTGGTACTATTATCCTTCTAGCTAAGAATGGCGAACCTTTTGGTGCGTCACCCACCGGATCTCATGAGTCTTGGTCATCAATGTGGGCAAATAGGCAAAGCTTAATAGGTAAAATGGCTACTGTTAAATACAAGGAGCTAACTCCTGTAACTAAACGGGGTGGCGGAGTGCCAAGTTTTGCCAAAGTAATATCTATAAGAGACTATGAATAATAAACGACAAACGAAAAAAAGCAAGCGTGTCGATGAAGCTCAAGAAAATAAAGTTGAATTAATTAAATACATTAAACCAAAAACAAGGGGTCAATATAATTACTATAAAGCTATAGAAAATAATAGAATTGTTCTTGTAAGTGGTCCAGCAGGTACTGGAAAAACAAGCCTATCATGTTATTATGCAGCTAAGTCTTTAATAGCAAATAAGTATAGAAAAGTAATAATCACTAGACCAGCTATTGAAGCGTGTAATGAAAATTTTGGTTTCTTAAAAGGCGATATTGATTCGAAAATTTATCCATATTTAATACCAATTTACGAAGAATTAGAAAAGTACGTAGATAAACAAGTAGTGCAAAGGTGGAAAGCAGATAAAACAATTGAGATTGCTCCACTTGCTTTCATGAGAGGAAGAAATTTAGAATCTTGTTTTATCATTGCTGATGAATGTCAAAATATGAGTATGGAGCAATTTAAAATGATTCTAACAAGAATGCACGATGATAGTAAAATAGTTCTATGCGGTGACTTTGAACAATCGGATTTAAAAAATAAAGGAAATGATTTCAGAACAGCTTGTGAAAGATTAGATGGTATGGAAAGTGCCGCCTATATTAATCTAACAGACGACGATATTGTTAGAAGCAGGTTTATATCTGAAATCTTAGACAGATTAAGATAATGCCTATATATTTATACAAGTGTGAGCAGTGTGATGATTCTTTTGATATTATCGCACCTATGAAAGACGCATCAGTCAAGCGCAAGTGCCCTAAGTGTAAAAGTTGTAAAACTTATAGAGATTATGCTGGAGAAAAACATCATAATTTCATTCCTCATACACTAGGGCACTTGGCTGATGTAAATGCATCAAAACTATCACAAGAAGCAAAAGATTTTAAATCAGGACAGAATAGGAAAAATGATTAACACTTTTTATTTTACAACAGGTAAAGAAAAATTAACAGATAATGAAAAGGTGGCATTGGCTTGTAAAGAAGTTTCGCCACAAGAAATAAGATATTATCTAAGAATTTCTATAAGAGATCATACATTGTTATCTTATGATACTATGCCGGATTTTAGAGAGAACAATATTAATTTAAATCTTATTACAAAATGGAAGAAAGTCAGCGAAAAAGCTTTTACTCATTATATTAATTATCTGTCGAATAAACATCAACAGAATTATAGATACGCGACATTAGAATTAACTGGAGGATAATATGACAGATAAATTAGCAAGTGAGATTTTACGTAATGTGTATAAAGGTGGAACTCTGGCAGACATTCTTAATAAAATTGGAGCTTCTGAGAAAGAAGTCTTATTAGTCTTGAATAAAACTAAGATTAATTTAGATGCTTTATTAGTAAAAGATGAGCCAAAAACTAATAGTAAAGTTGAAGAATGGGATGCTCAAAGTAGAAATCTAAAAATTGAAGCGGTCCAAAAGTTGATAGAAAAGGGTTATAATGAAGTAGTGGCGGCAAATTTAGTAGAAAAGGGTTATGAAAATTTCATTATAGATGAAAACACTAGCTCTGACATGATCGTTAATGCCGCCCTGCTTAAAGCTAGGAAAAATGATTTAATTAGTGTAAAACCAGGAATCGCCGTTATGAATCAGGCAGCATCTCAATTAGTAGATGCCCAGAAGAAAAATATTTCAAACAAGTCAGTTAAAGATGACGGAATCTATAAAATATGATTCTAAATATTCTCCTGGTAAAAAAGTAAGTGGCCTTAAACTAATAATAGAAATAGTATGCGAAAACAAAGCTAAAAAAGATAATAAGGAACTCCCCATTCAATTCTGGAAAATTAAAGAGTGGGAAAATTATTATAAATCGCAGCTTCGTGCTGGTTCTAAACTATGTAAAGAATTCGGTGAAAATCGAGTTCTTTCTTTTATAAGAAAAAATACAGTGTATTCACTGCATCCTAAATGGATTAAAGAAGCTATTGCAAAAATACCAGAAGAAAAAATACAAGAATCAAAATTAAAAATACCAGAAACAGCAAAAGTTAAAACTAAAAAAATAGATAAATTAAAAGGTTTAGAATAATGGCTAAAACCAAAAATATAGAACAAGATATTTTTAAGGAATTCGGAATAGACCCGAATAAATATTTAAATGATGTTATTACGTCAGATGATTATGCTACTTTCAGCATTTCTCCTAGGATTGATGTTACTTGTGGCGGTGGTATAAAAGAGGGTAGTTTAGTATTAGTTTCAGGACAAGAGAAGCTAGGTAAAACTACATTATGTTTAGCCGCGGCTGCTTCTGCACAGAACCAAAAAGATGGTATTCATAGAAAAGTATATTACATAGATGTTGAGAATAGAATCCAACCAAGAGATTTAAAGGCTTTTGGTTTAAAAACAGATGAAGATAGTCTGTGTGTAATAGGTTCTGTATCTGGCAGATTATTGTCTGCTGAAGATGTTTTTAAAATCTGTGAGAAGCTTGTATCTAATGTTAGAAATGCCGTAATAATTATAGATTCTATTTCTATGCTTTGCACAAAATCAGAAATGGATTATGATTACGAAAACCAGTTCAGGCAAGACGTGCAAAAATTAACAGCTATTTTTTGCAGGAAGATGGCCCAAGTATTAAGACCTAGTAAAAATACTATTTTTGGTATTTTACATATGCACGCCAATCAAAATGCTAATAGTCCATATGCTCCTAAAACTATCGAACAAGGCGGCACTAAGTTAAAATATGCGGCCAACTATCAGTTTAAATTAACTCATAAAGAAGAAGTTAAGAACGGTGATGAACATATAGGTAATAAAGTACATTTTAAGTGCTTATATCATCCTGGAGAGGGTCCAGCGACTACAAGTTATTTTCAGCATAGATTTGGATATGGGATAGATATTGTGAAAGAAACAATAGAATTAGCTAAAGATATTGGCGCTATTAAGAGCGCAGGAGCTTGGTTAAAATTACCAGATGGTACACAATACCAAGGTCTGGAAAACCTAACAGAAGCTTGTCGCAATAACAAAGAAGTTTTTGATTTGATTAAAACTTCTATAGAAAATATATGAAATTAAATCTAATAACGTTAGATGGACACAGCTTATCTCATAAAATTGAATCTAATATATTAACTACAAGGTCTGAGCTGCATTTAAAAGCCAGAGAATTACTTCAACAAGAATTCCCTTTTGTTTCTATATTAGAAGAAGTTTATATGCCTGTGTTAAAAAAGAAAAAACTTCCTTTTGATTTTTTTATTCCTAAAAATAATTTAATTATAGAAGTTCATGGCGAGCAACATTTTAAATACATTCCTTTTTATCATAAAACTAAATTCGACTATTTGCGAAGTAAAGTAAGAGATAATGATAAAAAAGAATGGTGCAATTTAAATAAGTTTAGGTTAGTTGAATTTTTATGGAATGAGAATATAGAAACATGGAAAATGAAGCTATAATAGAAAAAGTTACAAAACTACATAAAGATGTTGTTGGTTTTGATAAAATAGATAAGTGCAAGCAAGAAGATATAGAAACATATCTACAATATAGTGGAGAAGATTTAAAAAATCTTTCAGAAAATGAATGCGAGCTCATCTCAATCAAAATTTTACAACACTGCTTATTCATCCAACGAAAAGTTAATTGTATTAAAGCTGCATCTGATTGGATACAGTACGAACTCAAAAAAATCATATCAAGAGACATACAAAATATCAAAGGTGTTAGCTGGGAAAATGCGGAACAAATAGTTATTAATAATAATCCCACTGCATTAATGATGCAAGAAAAAATACAAAATTATAAAATAATGCTTAACACTTCATATAATATAGTTAACTTGTTAGATAATTTTTCTAAAAGAATAGATAGTATAAAATTTAGTAAAAAAGGAAGATAGCATGATTAGAATGACAGAATCTATGCTTAATAAATTAAGTAAAAAAGAATTAATACAGTTAATTCTAGATGCTCAAGAAGTAAAGGAAAAGGTTTATCCTCCTAATAAGGTTATAATTAATGAGCCTACTCAAATAATTAAACCTACACAGACTAAGCATGGTTCACAAGTATTAGCTCAAATTGATTATGATGATGTCCCTGTCGAAGTCGAGTGGAAAGAAGGCGCAAAACCTATTCCACGACGACCTTCTGATGAAACAACGTATATTTGTCGTAGATGTACGACGAAGTTTAAAGCTAAAGCCGGACTGTTTGCTAAAGATAGAAATGAACCCATATGTAATAGGTGTATGAATGGAAGTGCTGGCGGATAGTAATAGTGAACATTCCATAATTGGATGTTTAATTAAAAATGGTCCAGATGCATTTTTTGATTCTGCAGATATGCTGTCAATTAATACTTTTACAGACATCACAAATTCATCTCTGTTTAAAATTATAAAAACTAGTTATGAAACTGATGTTAAAGTATTAGATGCCCCATTAATTTTGTCTTTAGCTAAACAAGAGAAATTAGATACTTTTATTAAAATAAAAGATATTAAAGATAAGATTAATACAGCTTGTGAATTATCTAGTTTACAATCTCTAGTGGCAAAAATTAGAAAGCTAGAAATAGCTAGAATTTTACATGATGAGCTTGAGAATAGAAGAAAAACAATAGAAGGTATTACTGGTGGCGAATCTATCAATAATATTTTAGCAAATATAGAATTTAATCTTGACTCATTATTTAATAATGTTAAACAAACTAAAAAGATGGGAGATGGGTTAAAAGCTAGGCTTAAAGAATTAGCTGACAATCCAGTAACGCAAGTCGGTTTATCTACTGGATATCCAATTTATGATGCAGCTATTGGCGGCGGATTAAGAGGAGGTTCAGTTAATGTTGTGGGCGCCAGAATAAAAGTAGGTAAAAGCCATTTCTTAAATAATATAGCATTAAATACTTCGAAGAATAATATTAAAGTTCTTTATTTAGATACAGAGATGAAAACTGAAGAACAGGAAAATAGATGTGTATCTAATTTAGCTGAAGTTGATATTAACTTAATTGAAACTGGTGTTTTTGGTGAAAAAGAGGCGACCGCTGCAAAAATATATGGGGCTGCTGATAAATTAACAGAATTGCCTTATGAGCATATTAATGTTTCTGGTATGCCTTTTGAAGAGCAAATATCTATAATGTCTAGATGGTTAAGAAAAAACCAAGTAGTAAAAGATGGTAAAGTAGCAGAATGTATCATTATTTATGATTATTTAAAATTAACTAGTTCAGACGGTATTAACTCCAATCTAGCAGAATATCAATTGCTGGGTTTTATGATTACTACTCTGCATAATTTATCTGTCAGATATGATATTCCTATTATGACGGCAGTTCAATTAAATAGAGATGGTATAGATAAAGAAAGTACTGGTGTCGCAGCTGGTTCTGATAGGATTCTTTGGTTGTGCTCTAATTTTTCTATATTTAAATTTAAATCTCCAGAAGAATTAGCATTAGACCCAATAGAAAATGGGAATAGAAAATTAGTTATTATGGCTGCGCGACACGGACCTGGCCTAAGTGAATTTGATTATATCAATTTCTTATTAGATACATATAAATGCAAATTAATGGAAGGAAAGCTCAGGTCTCAGAATGTTAAAAAATAAAGATTATATACCAAACATTATTGAGTTTTTTGGGCTAGATTTAAGATTATATGGAAATAAAATGATAGGGTGTTGTCCAGTCCATAAAGGTGACAATAAAACAGCTTTTAATTTATGGCCGCGTTCTGGATTTTGGGTTTGTAGATCTCATAATTGCCATGAAGTTTTTGATAAAACTTTTGATGGCTTTTTAAAAGGGTTGTATGCAGCGAACTATAAAAATTGGGATGGAGGGGCAAGTATAGATATTTCTGATAAAGAAATAGATACTTTTTATAATCAAATTATTAAAGGAAATGCTCCAACACCAATATCTATACAACCAACTATTATCAAAAAAACAAAACAATTCAAACCATTAACAGTAGATTATTTTTTACGCAATCTTATATATCCATGCCCTTTCTTTTCTAAAAAATTCTCTGAAAAAATTATAAGAGATTTTAAAATTGGATATTGTAATAATCCCAGATACCCAATGTTTGGGAGGAGCGTGGTCCCGATTATTGAAATGAATAAAGTAATCGGATATCAGGGGCGTTCTGTATTTGAACAGTGTAAAAAATGTTCTGGCTATCATCACCCAAATTCGATGTGCGGAGAATTTTTTGAAGGAAAATGGAAATTTAATCCAGGTTTTCATTCAAATAATCATCTTTTTAACTATACTAATGTAGCGGTCGTCCAACCTAAAACGATCTTTCTTACCGAAAGCGTTGGTAATGTTTTTAGATTAATAGAATTTGGCATACCAAATGCGCTTGCAACTTTTGGGGCAAGATTCTCTCCTTACCAAGAAGATAAGGTTAGAATATTACAACCAGAACGTATAGTTTATATAAAAGATAAAGGTCCTGCTGGTGATAAAATCAGCGATTTAATTAAAAAAATAACATGGGCAGAAGTAATTATCCCAGAATTAGAATATGAAGATGATGTAGCGGCAGTGACAAAAGAATATTTTCAGGATAAGTTGTTAAAAGATTTGATGGAATTAAATATATAATATGATTATAGCATTCTCTGGAAGAAAAACCGCAGGAAAAAATACATGCGGTAATTATGTTCTAGGCACTATTTTATGGATGTCTGGAGTAGTAAAAAATACTTATAAGATAAGTGATAAAGGTGATTTATTAATATCTGATATTTTTGGCGACACGTCAAAAAATGGAGTATTTGATTTAAAATTAGAATCCCCGTCTTTCCAAGATTTTTTAAATAAGGAAGTCTATCCAATAGTTAAAGTATATAGCTTTGCTGATCCATTAAAGGAGATGTGTAGAGATATATTTGGATTAGACCCTCATTTATTGTGGGGCAGTAATGAACAAAAAAATACCTCAACTAATTTAAAATGGGAAGACGTGCCAACTAAAACTTCTAAAAAAGGCTATATGTCTGTTAGAGAAGTATTAGAATACGTTGGTACTGATTTATTTAGAACAATGTATCAAAACGTGTGGTGCGATGCTTTAATAAGAAAAATTAAAAATGACAATAGTATGTTCGCAATTATTACTGATGCGCGTTTTGAAAATGAATTTGAGGCCATCCAAAATAATGGTGGAAAAGTAATAAAATTGACCAGAGGAATAGCTGGTGAGAAAAACGATGTAGATAAATATGAAAATTATGACTATATAATCGATAATAAAAATTTAACAATACCACAACAAAATTTAGAAATAGATAAGATTCTTCAAGAAATTAGATTGCATAACTTATTTGGAATAAAGCAAAATGTATATAACTAGTATGTCTCCCTCTTCTTATAATGTTGTTGATGAGTGCCAAATGAAGTATTTCATTGGTAATATTTTAAGAATTAGAGAGCCTGAAAAAATTGCTGCTGAAAAAGGCACCTTCATCCATGAGTATTTAGAAATACTAGCGCTGTATAAGAAAGCTCATCAAGAAGGTTTACAGACAGTTAGTAACGGCTATCATGAAGTAGAAGTTGTCCCACCAGATGAAATCGATACTCAAGCTTTGTTTGATATGTTAAAAGCAAACTTTAAGTATAAAAATACTTTTTCTGATAAAGATTATAAAGAATGCAGGGCTTCAATAGATACTGTTTTAGCTTCTTCAGAAGACCCTAGAAAATTAGAAATAGTAGAAACAGAGCATAAATTCTCTCTAGAAATAGATGAGCCTTGGGCTAACTATTATCATGAAACAGATAAGGGTATAGAAAAAGGTAAATATAAAATTAATGGTATCATTGACTTAATTACTAAAGTTGATGATGATACATATAAATTTATAGACTGGAAGCACTTACCTATAAATACCAAGATTCCAACTATAGATGGTTGGACTACTATGGGAAAAGTAAAAGTTGGCGACACTTTATTTGATAAAGACGGCAATCCAACAAAAGTCTTAGGTAAATCAAAAACAAAAGTAAAACCATGTCTAAAGATTAAGTTCGATGATAAAACTGAAGTAATATGTTCTGAAGAACATTTATGGACTCTTGCTGATGGTTCTGTAAAAATGGCTTGCGAATTAAATTATAGAGATGAGATTCCAGTAGCTAAACCTTTACAGTTAAAAGATATAGAATTGCCTATAGACCCATATTTACTTGGTGCTTGGCTTGGAGATGGTAGAAACAGGTCTTGCGAACTCACCAGCGGGGATTTGCAAGTTTTTACTAAATTAAGACATAAAGAATTTAAATTAGGTAAAAATTTAGAAAAAAGAACTGATACTTATGAAACTAGAACCGTTTTAAATCAGACAGATAAGTTTAGAAAACTTGGGCTGCTAAATAATAAACACATTCCTAAAATTTATTTTCGCGCATCTGTTAAGCAAAGACTTGAGTTGCTTCAAGGTTTGATGGATACAGATGGTAATATAAATAGAGGTAGAAAACAAGCTGTTTTTACTAACTGTAGGAAAAGACTTTCTAGTGATGTAAAGGCATTATTATTAACTTTGGGCCAGCGCCCTAATATGTCTAAAATTCATAGAGATACTATCTTTAAAAAAGATATAACTGTATATCCTATAGCTTTTAGACCAATAGGTATTAATCCTTTTTCTCTTAAAAGGAAAAGTCCTGACCCTTCTTGGGGTTCTGGCAATTCTTCTGTGCGTAGAATAGTATCTATTACTAAACTTCGTAAGAATAGAGAAGTCTGTTGTATTTTAGTTGATAGTCCAAGTAATACATTCTTATGCACTAAGAATATGATACCTACACACAATTCTGGCAGTAGAAAAGATTGGATTACTGGCGAGATTAAAGATTATGATAAATTATATAATGATATTCAGTTAAATATTTATCATTATTGTTTGCGTAGATTATATCCACAGACAAAGAATTTTATTGTTACAATTTTCTATACTAAAGATGGTGGGCCGTTTGATTTAGTTTTTGAAGAGAAAAATGCTCAAGAAACTTTAGAGCGTTTGAAAAAGCAATTTAGAAAAATATCAGAAATAGAAATTCCAAAATTAAGTAGGACTTGGAAATGTAAAAATTTCTGTTATTATAGCAAACTCAAGTTAGATAATGCTCCAAACGAGTTTAGAAAAAATCAATTAGATGAAATGGGCGCCCCTATGTGCGCGTGCAGTCATTTACATGAATTAGTTAAGTTAAATGGTACTTCACAAATTATAAAGGATTTTAAAAAGTAATGGTTAGAATAACAATATTAGGAGTAGTTAGTTCTGTAAATTTAAGAACGGTTGGAGCAAAGCAGTTAAAATTACTTGAGGGGGTAGTATCTTCGCAAGATAAGACTATGATTGAATTTGCATTTCAAACATGGGGTAAACAAGCGGAAGCGATTTTTGAAAATATCAAAGACGGCGACCAAGTATTAATAGATGGTAAAATTGCTATCGATACTTTTGGTAAGGACAACAAGATGTATATAGATGTTTCAGATTTAAGAAAGTGTACGTACAAATAATGTTTAACACAATTAGTTATTACTATGGTTATTTAAAGTCTGTATTAGGTTTTAATAAGATTAATCCAGATAATGTAAAAGTATTTTTAGATGAGTCTCCTGATGATGAGCCGCCAACTTCTGAAAAAATGAATTATAGTGAATATGAGGTTATGACAAATACTCAGCCTTATGCTGAAGATTTAGGAGTAGAGGCGCCTAATGAAACTTTTATGGCGGCCAAGAATTATACTTATATGTATTATTCTTACAAAAACTATAACAGTAGTTTTGCTGTGAGAGGTTTCTCAAGAGATAAGACAAATCTAATGATACAAAATGCATTAAATGAAATGTCTAAAGTTAGTGGTTTAAAGATTGTGCCTTGGAAAAAAGGTAAGCCAGTGCATTTTAGTATTCAATTTTCATCTAAAGTATCGCAAAATGCTTTAGCTGTTATGGATAAAAATAATATGATTATTTCAACGGTGAGACCAATGACAGAAGCAGTTGTAAAAACTGTAATTCAACATGAGACTTTACATTATTTAAAGTATAAAGCTAATCCTCCAGCAGATAAGTGGTATCATTCGCAGGATAAAAAGTGTGTTTATAATATTAATGGCAATGCGCTTTCGTTATGTGCAGCAGAGCAGAATTGGTTGAGGAGTAAATATGGACAAGCGTAAGAAAATGAGTATGGTAACAAGAAAAGAAGAATTTTGGACAAGAAAAGATAAGCAAAAAGTAACTGTAGAAAGCATGAATGAATATCATGCAAAGAACGCTCTCAGAAAAATGCTGCGCGAAAATCGAACGCTGCGGTCTAAACTAAAGCAAACACAAAAGAATAATAAAGAAATAATTTCTTTTATCAGAGATATTGGAAAAGAATTTACTAGGATTATAAATAATGGATAATAATTTTATGATGCAAGTGCATTATTCTGTTGGTACAGGCGCAGGCCAAATAATAGATGAAAACGATATAGAAAAACCTATTGTAATGATGTATTTTGCAAAAAATAAAGAAATTCTAGAGCAGATTGAAAATGAAACAGCTGAATACGATCCAACAGACACTAATAATTGGCTTGGTATAGCGCTAACTATTGATGGCGCTAGACATTTGATAGAAGATTTGCAAGAAATGATAGATGAGGCTATACAAGGTCCTCCTTTAGATAACGAAAATGAATATTAAAAATTTAATTGGCGAAACTCTTGAGTATATTGATATAGACGAAGATAATAATCAAATTTTACTAACTACTAAAAGTGGTAAAAGAATTATGATTTATCATGGTCAAGATTGTTGTGAAAACGTTCGTATTGTTGATACAATCGGTAATTGGAATAATCTTATAGGTAAAGTAATCATTGATACTGATGAAGAAATTATTAGCTCTTCTGATAAAGATGGTTATGATTATAGAACTGAAATTAATTTAACTTTTAAAGTAGATAGTGATACAGTTATTAGTAAATGGATAGGTGAGTCAAATGGCTACTACAGTGAAAACGTAGATATACAAGAGTTTTCAGTTTATGAATTATTAAAATATTTTGGATAAGGGAAAAATGGTTAATTATTTTGTAGGACTGCTTATTTATATAAGCCAAGGTTTTTTAGTTATATTGACTGGTGAGCCAGATATTATGTTCTGCGCCATGGCTTGGCAAAAAAGAAATGAAAGTAAATTTTGGTCTACATCAAGATATATTGTAGACAATTATGTGTGGCCATTAAGTGTTTGGCGTTATGAAGGTATGACGCATTGTGAAAGTTGTTTTTGGGCTGAGCAAAAAAGATTAACTGAGCGTATTGAAGAATATGCAAAGTATATAGCAGAAGGTAAACATAAGGACTAAAACATGAGAAAGTTAAAGAATTATATAGTTAATTTTACTTATTCAGATGGCCAAGTAAAAGAGGTCGCTATTAGCGCAATGAATAAGCAGACAGCAGAAAAAAAACTGCGCAAGCTGCATAGTGTAGCTGCTGTTAATAATATTGTAGAATCTACAGAAGAAAAAATAAATAATAATGTTCCTTTTGATATATAATATAAAGGCTTCAAATTGAAAAATTCAGTTGAATTATTAGGCTATTATGGTTCAGATGAAGTAATAGCTTGTAGCGCTTGGACTTCTACTAATCGTGAATTGACAGATGAAAAACGTGAGCGCATACCAAAGTTAATAAAAATGCTTTGGGAAAATGGCCATGAAACTCCTTTTGAAAAAGGCTCGGTCCATTTTCTAGTAAATTGTGATATAGCATCACATATTCATCTATTAAAACATAGAATTAGTAGCCTAAACGCTGAGTCTGCCCGATACAAAGAGTTAAAAGAAGATAAGTATTACTTGCCGGAAGATTGGAATAATATTAAAATATCACATTTAGATCTTGGCTCTCCATCAGACAGTTGGATAGATAGGTTAAAAGAATATACCGAAGAAGGAAATAGATTATATCATAAATGTCTTGAAGACCTAACGCCAGTTCTTGGTCGCAAGCGAGCAAAAGAATCGGCCCGTTTCTTCAAAACATACAACAGTCAGATTCAGGCCGATATAATGTTTAACATGCGCAGCTTTGCGAATTTCTTAAAATTAAGAAGATGCGAACACGCTCAGTTAGAGATTAAAATGATAGCCGATGAAATGTATAATATGGTTAAAAATATTGAAGGGCAGCCTTTTAAACATACTTTAGATGTTTGGGCTCAGACTGGGGTTATTAAAAACATATAATAATGAAATATATACCTTTAAATTGTAAAACACATTATTCTGTAAGACAAGCGATGTCTAAACCCACAGATATCAAAACTAGATTAAATAAAATAGGTCTAGATTTGTGCGGTATTGCTGATTATAGTATTGTTAGCGGGGCGGTTAAATTTAAGGATTCAATCCCTAATGGTATTATAGGTACGGAAATTTGTGATTTAGCTGGAAATAAGACTTTAATATATGCTAAAAACTATGATGGTTGGAAGCAGTTGTTAAAAATTACTTCTGTAGCTAACAGTAAAAGCGATACTTGTCTTGACAGATATTTATTAGATGCGCTGATTACAAATGATTTACTAGTTATATATCTTTATGAGGAAAATAATCCTAAGCATAATTCTTATTATGGTGTTGATTTAAACGCTGATAATTATGTTGAAATTAGAAGAATGGCTGCGGCAAAAAATAAAAAAACTGTCGCAGTTCATTCTTCTTTTTTCTCTTCTCCTGAAGATATAGAAGATTTTACAATATTATTATCTATCGCTCATAATATCTCTTCTGAGTTAGTAAGATCTGAATTTGCTGAAATCTATAATAAAAAGTATCATATCTTGTCTTATGAAGAAGCGTTAGAATATGGATACTTGGAACAGGAGTTGCAAAATACTCTAGAACTTGAGTTTGAAGAATATAAACTTAACCGCAATCCTATGCTCCCAAAATTTACTGATAAAGGCGATTCAAGCGCTTTATTAAAACAAATTTGTGAAGAGAATTTAGTTGGAAAAGATGAAAGATACAAAAAACAACTAGATTATGAATTAGATGTTATAAATCAATACGGTTTAGCAGACTATTTCCTTATAGTTCAAGATGTTATTAAGTACACTAATACTAAACATGGTATGTGTGGCATTAGAGGTTCTGGTGCTGGTTCAGTCATTTCATTTTTGTCTGGTATTACAGAAGTAGACCCAATTAAATATGGGTTATATTTTGAAAGATTTATTAATCCAGGTAGAATGTCTACTACCCATATTCAGCTTCCAGATATTGATATAGATGTCCCGGCTGAAGGGAGAGAGGACGTGATCGAATATATTAAAGAAAAATATGGTAGAGATCGCGTAGGTCAAATTTTGACATACCAAAGAATTAAAACTCACGCCGCGTTAAAGGCGGTGTTCAGGTCTAATAATAAATTAAGTTTTGATGAAGTCAATCAAATAACCAAGTTAATCCCAGACGAAGCTAAAGTAGCTGATAAATTAAAAGAGCATAACTATTCTTCACTTCTTTTGTATGCAATAGAAAATTCTCCTGAAGAATTCAGACAATGGGTTTATATTAATGATAGAGATGAAATTGATGGAGAATTTAAAAATGAGTTTAATCAAGCCCTTAGACTTGAAGGATTAAATTCTGCAAGATCAAAACATGCTGCCGGTGTAATTATAGGACAGGTGCCATTAGATGAAGTTTGCCCAATGATTTGGGACAACTCAAGCAAATCTTTGATTTGCGGTATGGAAATGGGCGACCTTGAATCTTTAGGATGTATGAAATTAGACATTTTAGGTTTAAGACTGTTCGATAAATTAATTGAAATCTTTGGAGAATAATATGGTCTTTAAAGAACTAGCAGTTGGTGATTTATTCACAACAAATAATAATCAAGATATAGTTTATAAAAAGATAGAGCCACAAAAAAGAAACCCAAGAGGGTGTGGTTGCGATAAGGTAAATGCTGAAAATACGGCCGATAATACAAGGTTGAAATTTTCAGATTTTATGACAGTGCAAAAGATATAGGATAATTATGGATAGTACAATAATAGTATTTGATTTTGAAACAACTCATTTGGACGCTGGAACCGCCGCGTGTGATGCAATAGAGTTGGCGGCTTGCGCGATTCACTCTAAAACTTTAGAAATTGTGAAAGACAGCGAATTTTTTGTAAATATTAGGCCAGATAATATAGAAGACCCAGATTATTACAAGAATCATAAGTCTACTATAGACTGGCATGTTGGTTTACAAAAAGGTAATACTGTAGATAGACTGATTGAAAAGTGGAAGGCTGGTACTCCTGAGAAACAAGCGTGGAAAATGTTCCATGATTATGTTAACCAGTATAATCACACTAAAACTTGGCGAACAGCGCCAATCGCAGCTGGTACAAATATTTCTGATTTCGATTTAAAGATTTATGATTATTTAAATCAAAAACATAAGATGAAACCTTGTTTTCATAAGAGGGATAAGATAGATATTAAAGATTTATGTTTTTATTGGTTCGCGTTTAATCCAGACCCACCAAAATCTTTTAAAATGGATGATTTAAGACCTTATTTTGCTCTTGGTACAGAAAAAGCTCATAATGCATTGTTTGACGTACAACAAGAAGCAACTATTATATCTAATTTCTTAAAAGTGTTTAAGAAGTATGGTAAGCAAGTAACATTAAGAGGAATGTGCGGAAAAACTGCAAGCGCTTATTAATAAATATTATGGAAATTGATTATAATTACGGACCTGCTTGGGATTTGATATGTTCCGGCAATACTATTGGTATTTTCCAATTAGAAAGTAGTATTGGCCAACATTATAGTAAACTTATTAAGCCAAGAAGTATAGAAGAATTGGCAGACGTTATCAGTCTAATTAGACCTGGTTGTCTTCAAGCATATATGGAAGATGGTAAAAATCTTACAGAACATTATGCAATGCGCAAGCATGGTCATGAAGAAGCCTCGTATCTAATTCCTCAATTAGAATCTGTATTGAAAGATACTTATGGTATCTTAGTATATCAAGAACAAGCAATTTCTATCGGTACAAAACTGGCTGGTTTATCTCCTGGCGATGCTGATTATTATATTAGAAAAGTCATCGGTAAAAAGAAAACTGATATGATAGAGCAAACTGTCAAGTTAATTCTAGATGGTTTTAAAAAGAATGGTATTAACGAGAAGAAAGGCTTAGAGTTAGTTAATTGGATTAAAGCAGGTCAACGCTATTCGTTTAATAAGTCTCACGCAGTCGCGTTCGCATATCATTCATATAAATCAGCTTACGCAAAAGCTTTAAAGATGGAAAAGTTTTTCCAAGTTTATTTAAAGCACGCGAAGCATAAAATTAAACCGAAGATAGAAATTAGAAAGATAGTGCAAAATGCACGCGCCTCTGAAATAGATATAGGCCAGCCAGACATCAGACTTAAAAATAAAGAGTTTGATATTATTAATGGTAAAATTCATGTTGGCATAACTGATATAAAAGGTGTAGGAGATAGAATCTATACTATCATAGAGCAGTCTGAGATACCAGACACTTGGTTTGGGTTTTTGACAAACTTGGCACCTAAATTAAAAAGCTCAGCAATTCCATTAATTCAAGCCGGATGTTGTGATTTCTATCATTTAGATAGGAAAAGAATGGAGTATGAGGTCAAGATTTTTGAGCGATTTTCGGATTTAGAAAAAAAGAAAATTAAAGATTTAAGCAAGCCAGATTTACTTTCATCTGTATCTATGGCTGTTGATACTTTGAAATTAGCTAAAAATAGAAAAATTGTATTTGAGGCAGCTTTAAAGGATTTAGAACAACCGGCCTATACTTTAGAATATAGTTGCGAACAACTAGAAAAAATGGAAATTGACCTGATTGGCGCTCCTTTGTCTTGTACTAGATTAGATGGTAATATTAAAACAGCAGTAACAAATGTATACTGTATTGATGTTATAAAAGGAAATATTCCTAAAAAGGCTATTTTGGCTGGTATAGTTAGGGAGCCACGATTTATCAAAACTAAAAAAGGTGATGATATGTGCTTCTTTAGTTTAGAAGATCATACAGGAACAGTATCAGATTTAGTTGCATTTAAAGAATGTGTGGAAGAATATAGATATAATATAGTTGAAGATTTAACTGTATTAGTTGAGGGCGTTAAATCAAATAAAGGAACTCTAATTATAAACAGAGTAATAGAAATATAATGGAAAAGAGAATATTATTATTAAATGAAGCCTCAATGTTTAATAGCGGGCTTGGTAAATATGGGAAGAATCTTTTATTTAAATTAAAAGAAAGAGGATATAAAGTCGCAGAGCTGGGTTTCGGCGCAGGTGTCAACCCTCCTAATGACCAAGATATTCCTTGGCGCACCTATTATAATGAGGTGCTAGATTCCGACCCAAGAAAGCAAGTTTATAATCAAGATCCAGATAATAGATTTGGTAAGTGGAGATTCGAAAAAACTCTACTTGATTTTAAACCACATTATGTTTTATCTATTTTAGACCCATGGAATACAATGTTTATTCCTAAGTCGCCTATGAGAAAGTATTTTAACTACATTTTTATGCCTACATTTGACTCCTTTCCAGTGAAAGAAGAGTGGATGTCTAGCATAGCCGATGCTGATAGAGTGCTTACTTATAGTGATTGGGCCGCTAAAAAGTGTCCGATACCTATATTTGGAACACCTAAATACGGCGTGAATGGATTAGAATTTTTCCCTGTGCAGAATAAGAAAATGCACAAGTCAAGATTTGGAATAAATTCCAATAAAACTATAATTGGAAGCATTATGAAAAATCAACCTAGAAAAAAGATAGCTGATTTATTTAGAATGTATAAAATGATTCTAGATAAAAATCCTAATACTATGTTGTATTTACACGCGGAGTGGCCAGGTAAAAATCCTTGGAATATACCAAAGTTATTACTAGAGTATGAAATACAAAATCATGTATTATTAACATACTACTGTATTTCATGTGAAAAGTTTTATCCATCAGTATACCAAGGTGATTGCGCTCCATGCCAACATTGCTATAGAAATGCCGCTTATATAAAAAGCTCAGCATATTCTATATCTGACACTAGTTTTAATGATATATATAATCTTTTTGATTTATATGTACAATATTCTAATTCAGAAGGCGCGGGCATGCCAGTCGCGGAAGCTGCTTATTGTGGTTTGCCAACATTTGTTGTAGACTATACTGCAATGGAAGATTATAAAAATACTATAAGTTCTATTCCTTTACCAATATTAGATGATAGTTGGGATATGCAGATAGATGCTTATAGAGCTTTAGTTGATAATAAAAAATCTGCGGAAATTATTTTAGATTATATTGATAAAGGTAGCGATGTTCTTCAAGCTTGTGGAGATAGATCTAGAGCACAAGCTTTAGAAATATATAATTGGGATAGAGTTGCTGATGAATGGGAAAAGGCTATAGAGTCTATACCATTAAATGATAAATGGAATAATAAAATTGATTATATAACAACTAAACTAGCAGATAATAGTTCTCCAACTGATATAGCTTTTTTTATAAAGAGAATTATGAAAATTAATGACCCAGTATCTTTATTAGGAATTCATGAGTCAGTTATTAATAAAGAAGTTGTTAATAAATATATGGTTAAAAATGATCCACAAAGAGTTGTTAAAGATTTAAATAATTGGATCGATTATTATAACAAATGTGAAAATATAAGAACTGGGCTAGAAACTCAAATTGAAGAAGATTTTATAGAATATGCGCACGTAAAGGAAAAAGTCCATGAAGATAACAATATCTCTTGAAAATGATTATAAGGGTGATCCTACTGAAATTTTTGAAAAGATAAAAAGGAAAGCGAAAAAAATTACAGAAGTTTATTTATTAGGTTTTAGCCAAAGTGATAAGCAAATAGAGCGTTTTGCAAAAACAAAAAAGATAAATGTTACTACTAAACTCCCTAATTGGGACGATGTAGATATTAAGGGTGCTTCTGTCAAAACTAAAGTTGATAAAGATGGAAAAGAAAAACAATACAACGCTAGAGCAGGCTTCCAGCGCAACGAGGAAGTTATTGCTAATACAGATATCCTCGTATGGCAAGGTGCTCCGAAAGATTATAGAGCAGATATATTGGAAAAAGCGCGGTTAGCTAATATAGAGATTATTTATTTAGATGAGGTGTAAGATGCAAGAAGAAGTAATGGTTGTAAGTAGAGAAATATTTGATGATGCTGGCGCTTTTCAAGGCTTCTCGTCAGACCTAGAAAAAATAGGTCAGATTTTAGATTCTAAGAATATTTCTTTTATGCCTAGAGATGAAATGGAAAAAGACCCTTCTTATAAACAAATAATTCCTTATTGCGTGTTTGGAGTTTTTAAAGAAGGGATCCCATACTTATTCTCTTATACTAGAGGCTCAAAAGGTGGAGAAAATAGGCTACATGCTAAAAAGAGTATAGGTGTAGGAGGTCATATTAATCCTATTGATTCTAACCATATAGGAGATAAGCCATCTGATATTTATGTTAATGGAATGATGCGCGAGCTTCAAGAAGAGGTTGGTTTATACTCAGGTTTTGCGCGCAAGACTATTGGGTTAGTAAATGATGATGAGGATGACGTCGGAAAAGTCCATTTGGGCGTAGTAGAGATGTTTGAGTTGGAAAACCTATTTTTAGCCATAAAAGACGAAGCGCTAGAAAGTGGTAATTTTATCCCATTAGAAGAAATTTTACAGGATAAAGATAGTTATGAAAATTGGTCAAAACTGGTTTTGGAGTATATAGATGGCTACATTAATAATAAGTGAGCAAGACAGTAGCCTTAATGCGTTAATAGAGGCCCTTAGCGCTTCATTAGACGCGACTTCGTGTACGATTTATACTGGAAGACCAGTAGATAAGAATTATGTCGGCACAAGCCAAATATACGAAAATTATGACTCTACCATCCAAATCTTACCTCCAGAGGAAATGTATCAATTTCCTGGCAAAAAGAATATAGCTCTGGTAAAGTCAAAGCTCGCAAATGACGATAAGCACTTTCTTAAAAAGTTTGACTTGGTATTACCAATAGAAAGACCTTTAGATTCGGCCATTTATACAAAAACTGAGCAGTTATTCAATCACAAAAATGAACGTCTAAGATTATATTATGAGGAAGATGATAATGCTTATGAAGTATTAAAAGCTTATTATTCTGAATTTGTTAGGGATGAAAGTGTAATATTGTATTATATTGGTGATAATTATGATGATCATGGTAAGTATGTAAAGAAAATCTTAGATAAAGATAATTATCCACATACTATGGTATTTAATAATGCTTTGTATCATAATAAAGTATCAATCTTGCAAAATGCAAATGCTACGCTTACTGAAAACGAGGAAGCTATTTTTTATAGCAAGCCATATATTTGGTATAATCAAATGCGCAATGCATGGCTTTCATTAAAAGATTTTGAAAATAATAGAGAGTTTGTTAAAAACCCAGATTGTAATGAAATGATTAAGAGGATTAAATGCGCATTAGAAACGTAGCAAATAAGTTTCTCTATCCTCATAGGATGCCAGCAGTTATAGTTGATATCCATGAAGATAATGAGTTAATGAAAACTTTTCTAGAAGTAGCTAAAAAGAGAGATTTTTTTATATATTCTTTAGAAGAAAGCAAGATTTTAAAAAAATATAACCCCGAAACTCCGTATGATGGGTGTATAATTAATAATAGGTACAGGTACAGGAACGCAAATAAGATATCTGAATTTCTTAATATACCAATCTTTCTTCTCCAAAAAGACGAGCTGCCCGATAAAAAGGAACATGGGTATTTAATGAATAAGCAGCAGCATTTTGATGCTTCTTTCTTTTTATCTGAAAAGACCGCAAAGTCTTGGTATAGCGTTCCGACTGAAATTGTAAATTTTTACGATTCTGATGAACTTAATAGGATTATAGACATTGTCAAACAACAAAAATATAGTAGGTGAAAAATTCACTTCTTGTAAAGATTGTAAATTTGCTACTTGGGATGGAAACACTCAAGTCGGTTGTGAACAAGGGGTAATGGATAAGTATAAAAATATTATTGCTGCCTATGATGAAGAAAAAGAATTTAATATTATTAATAATGATGTATGCTTATTAAAACGCGCGACTAATTCAAAATGCTCGTTAGAACAAGCCAGAAAAGAAATAAGTATAAGATATAATTCTATTATTTTATACAAAGAAAAAACTACTAAGAAACAGTTAGAAAAAACTATAAAAGCTTTACAAGCACAGTCAATACAACCATCTTTAATATGTATTATTATACCTTTTGGTCTTGAAGTAGATATAGAAAATATCGCTACTTTATTTAAAAAATTAGAAATTAAAAATTGGAAAGTTGAATATCAATTAAATGAAGATTCGACAGAAAATTATATTGATCGATTTATAGAAACTACAACTGAAAAGCAGCCTTGGTATTTATTAATCAACTCAGACTATCTTTTACCAAAAGATTATTTAGAACAGATTAATAAAAGATATACTCTAGAATTAGAACAATTTGGTTTAATAAAACCAGTAGATGAAGAGCGTAATGGATTGTTAGTAAAGACTATTTTCCATGCTTATCTTGGCGGCTCTAGACAAAAATTAATTGAAAATAAATTTAACAATACGTTTGCATATTATGAAAAAAAGTGATGTTATAATTTTGGCGGCTTCGCCATCAAGTTATAATATATACACTCCTCTTATGAAAGTTAAGAGGAAAACATTGATTCACAACTTAGTTAAAAAAATAAGTAACAATCCAAATGTAAATAAGATAATAGTGGTTGGCGGTCATAATTTTGAGGAATTAAAAAGAGCTTTGTCAGACGTAGATGTACATTTTGTATATAATAAAAATTATAGCAATGGTATTTGTTCATCTATTAAAGCTGGAGTCGCGAGTGTCGAGTCAGATTCATTAATGGTTATGCATGGAGATTTGTGGTTCAAAAATTTACAAATTAGTAAGATTTTAAAGAATCAAAAATCCTTAATTGTAGCAACTGAATGTAGACATATGAAAGCGAAGGAAATAGGAATTAGAGATTATAATGGGCAGCTACTTTATTTTGGTTGGCGCCAAAAATTAAAATGGGGAAAAATTTTCTATATTCACCAAGATTTTCGTCAAATTTTTGAGAATGTTTTGTATAATAATAGTACAGGGAATTGGTTCTCGTTTGAAATTTTGGGCTATATGTTAAAAGCGGGCTGTAGCTTTGAAATTTTAAACCATAAGAATAGCTTGTTTGATATAGACTGCTATCAAGACTTAAGGAAGATAATTTTATGAAATATTTTGGTTGTTATGAAGTTAACCCCGATGTGGTAGGTTTTTTATCTACAATTGAAGGCGATAAAACTTTATTTTGTTGCTTGAATAATCATCATGGAGTTAATTTGAAAAACGTGGCCATTTTTCCTATGAGAAATGGTTACTACCATGATATAACTTTTTTAGATAAATTGTCATATGAATTGACAGAAGGTTTTTTAGGTAAAAGACAATGTTTGAAGGTATAAATTATAATAATATGAACTTGCAAGATCGAGGCAAGTTAATTAAAAAATACCATATAGATGGCGATTGGTCGATGAATAGATTGGCTACTGCGCTCGGTATTTATGTTAATAAAATTAAAAGAGATGCTGCTAAGCTTGGATTAAAGACAAATTCTTTATCAGAAGCTCAAAAGAAAGCTCTATCTACAGGAATTTCTAAACATCCGACTGAGGGAACTAAACGTCCTGCTGAAACTGTCGCTAAAATGTCTAAAAATATTAGAGAGGCGTTTCTAAAATGGGATGATAAGAAGCGTGCGCAAGATAAGTTAAGAAAATCTGCTAAATTAAAAAAGCAAAAAAATAAGCCATACTTATCTGCAAAGAAAATTGAAGGTATTCAAAAAGCTGCCAGACAAGGTTCTAAATTAGAGAAGCATATCTTTAGCGAATTAGCTAAGAAATATAATGTTGAATTCCATAAGGAAGATACTTTAGGACAGACTGAATTCCATATCGACTTATTCTTACCTAAATTTAAAATAGCAATTGAAGTTGATGGTCCAGCTCATTATAAAAATATTTGGGGCGAAGATAAGTTAGAAAAAAATAAAGAAAAGGATAATAGAAAAACAGGCTATATTTTACAGAAAGGTTATTACTTAATTCGTTTTATTAATGACAAGAAGTTTTCTATAGCTTATGGTAATAGTGTTGTAGAACTATTGACTAAATATATAGAAAATATCAAGAATAAGAATCAAAAAGAGAAGCAAATTATATGCCGCCTAGAAAGATGAAACAAGAATTATCTATAGAGCCTATACTGCCAGACGCAAAAATAATTGAGGGCGAATTAGTTGAACCGCCATCTTACATGGACCCTGAATGGACTGATTATGTTATTAGCCAGTTAGATGAAAGCGAGTTTTGGGAAGGTATTCCTAAACTTGATGGTCTTAGACGATTGGTTGAAAAACTTATCAGCCCAATAGTAAGAGTTAATGTAGATATTAAACCAGTGATAGGAAATAGCGTAGCTATCATTGCTACTGCAACTGTTTTATTAAGAAATGGTGATGAATTTTCTGCTGCGTCAGACGCTACTCCTAGCTCTTCTCCAGAAGGGTTTAGGAATAGATTAACTGCGCTCGCAGATAGTCGCGCCAAATCAAAAGTTTATAGAGAAATTCTAAGACTTAGAAATATTAGTACAACTGAGGAAGTCAATCAATCTATTGACACAGATGAGCATGAGCCTATAGTTGGAAGTCAAACAATATTAATTAACAACTTAATTAAAGATATTTCAAATACTCATAAAAAGAGAATATTTATTGGAAAATTAATTAAAGAGTTGTTCCCTAGCCAAAATGGAGATATAAATGTATTAAAATACTCTGAGGCAGGAAAGATTATTCAAAAGTTAAGTGATTTTAAAGCAAAAAGACAAGATATCCCAGATTCAGTATTGGAGTAAAGTATGATTAAAGTTAATTGTTCAATTCATTGGTGCCATCACAGCAAGCCAGGTTCTATGAGTAATAAGTATGAAGTTACTCTTGGTGGCTTATCAGAAAGCGCTGTAGCAGCATTGAAGGAAGTAGGTATTGTAGCATTAGACAAGACAGATAAAGGTATGGGCTGGTGCATTGCTCCTAAAAGCAATATCCCATTGCCAGTTTTTGACGAAGCTGGCGAATCTTTGGAAGGAGCGATTGTTGGTAATGGCAGCCGTGGCGTTGCTATTGTTACCCCATATGAATGGGAATATAAAAATAGGTCAGGAATTTCTCCTAATCTAGCGCGCCTAATTGTTACTGATTTAATTCAGTACTCAACAGCCGCTGACATCGCATCTAATCCAGATGTTCCAGCTCTATAATTTAATCCTTGGGGGCGCGGGTAACCCCCGCGCCTTTTTTTATGATACCGATTTATACTCCTTGGATTGCAACAAATCAAAAGAAATATGTAAATGAATGTCTAGATACTAACTGGATATCTTCTAGAGGTGGGTTTGTTGAGCGATTTGAGGAAGAATTATCAAAATATTTAAATGTTAAACACGTATTGACTGTATCTAATGGTACAGTATCTTTACAGCTAATATTAGCTGCGCTTGGGATAGGACATGGTGATGAAGTTCTAGTTCCAGAATTAACTTATGCTGCCTGCTTTTCTGCCATTCATTGGTCTGGCGCAAAAATTGCAACATTGCCTGTCGATGATAATGGGCAATGCATATCTAATTTAGATATTATAAAAAGATATATACAACCAAACACTAAAGCTTTATTATTACCACACCTCTATGGTAATTGTGCAGATGTTGAAGCTATTAGAAGTTTTTGTGAGTTAAAAAGAATCTATTTAATAGAAGATGCGGCCGAAGCTTTCGGTTGCGCAGTCAATGGACAAAAATTAGGAACTTTTGGTGTCGCTGGGTCTTTTTCTTTTTTCTCTAATAAAGTTATTACAACTGGAGAAGGCGGGGCGGTAGTCACTAATAATACTAACTTGTATGAAAAAATGAAATTAATGAGGTCTCAAAGCCATGTCAGCAATTTTTATCATCCAATGCCTGGTTTTAATTTTAGAATGACTAATATACAAGCCGCAATAGGCTGTGCTCAATTAGAAGATATAAATGAAATTGTATTTAGGAAAAAAGCAATAGCTGATTTTTATAGACTGTCTTTGGCCGGCCATGTAAAGTATTTTCCTAATAACTGCGAATCGACTGAGTGGATGCCTTTATTTGTTCATGATAGATATTTTTATGATACTATAAAAGATAAATTAAACAGTAAAGGTATAGATACACGTCCATGTTTTATGCCTCTTAGATCTATGTGTTCTAGTGATAGTGATATAAAATGGAATTGTAATAAGCAATTTTATGAATCTTATTTTATTACTAGTGTATATCGCAAAGCTTTTAATTTACCATGTTATCCTAGTATGAGCAGTCAAGATTTATTAAAAGTAGTAGAAGAAGTAAGGAATATATAATGTTATTTAATTTAGATAAGTGGCGCCCAAAAATTCAAGAATATATAACAAAACATTTAGTTAATCAAAAAGATAAAACTATTCTTGATGTTGGGTTTGGAGATTCGACTGGAGTTGCTTTAGGTTTAGGTTTAAATGTCCATGCGATGGATAAAAATACTTTTGGCAAGGCGCTGCCAGAATGTGTTAAATATATAGAATCTATATTAGATCCAGATATAGATAAAAAAGTGCCTCAGTATGATATTGTTATGGCTTGTGAAATGCTAGAGCATTGTGAAGATTTAAAACTTGCGTCTCAAAATATTATGAAATTAGTTAAACCAGGAGGTTTTGCTTTAATTACTATGCCTTGTTATTTACCTTGGCATCCCGGCGGCGACTATTATGGAGATTATTATAGGGTAATGCCTACTGGTTTAGTCAAATTATTCACTCCTCATAGAGTTATAGAAACTATATACCATTCAGAGTTAAAAGATATGCCTTATGGTATCGGCGCTATAGTTTATAAGAAATAAGCCATGAACATTTTATTATATATATTTGCTGGAAATGGTGATTTAATTAATACTACTGGAGTTATTAAACAACTTAAATCACAATATCCTAATCTAACAATAGATTTTCTTGTAAAAGGCAGTCAAGCTTATTTACTTAAAAATAATCTATATATCAGACAAGTTTTATCTTTAGAAGATTATGGTTTAGTTTTTACTGGCAAAGACCCACGATCTCTTGATATAAACGTATTAAATAAATTTAAAGATTATAATAAATGTATTAATATGTGGAGCAAAAAACACCATGAGGATTTTCCAATATCTAAAACTATTATCTTAAAAGAACACGGTTTTAATCTTAAATTTAATAGAGAAGATATTAATGGAATATTATATCCAGACGAAGAAGATCGGAATATTGTCTTTGATTTTATTAATGAAAATTTGGGTTTTTGGCAAGAAAAAGAAGTTGTGCTGATAGAAGATGACTCTATTAATGGAAGAACATTTAATTTTAAAGATCAGCTGGCGCAAATTAATCATCAAAAAAATATAGCGGCGAAATTGATTGAAAAAGGATATGCCGTAATCAGCAACAGTATACCTAATACTATTCATTGTAATAATTTATCTCTAGTACAAATAAAACTTTTATTTGAATTAGTAGGTGATATTTTTCTAGGATTAAGCTCTGGAATGACTACAGTCTTCTTCACAGAAGGTAATTATGACAATAAAATGTTTATTATTGCTGGCAGAAAAGAATGGAATTATTGTAAACATATTAAAAGTATGAAAAAACATGCTTTTATTAAAAATTATACTTGGGAGACTTTAAATGCAGACCTTGGGATCTTTAATAGACCAATTGAGCGTAGTAAATCTTAAAATGTGGAATGCGCAAGAGTCATTATATGAAGTGAGAAAAATGACTTATGAAGAGTTTGAAAAAGAATTCTTTAATAAAGAAAATTTTGAAAAGCTTTATAATTATTTTAAGAATGCGTGTGATTTAAATGTTCAGCGAAATGATCTAATTGACGAAATAGATGAGACGTTTGCTGAAATCGTTATAAAAGTTGTAGAAAATAAAAAAATAGATACTGATAAGTTAAAAAGAAAGAAACACAAAACATATTAATATGAAACTTTTATTCATCCCTTCTGGTCATCCTTTAATGGAGGCAGATTTATGTTTGATGTGGGAAAAGTTAGGTATAGATTGGATATCTACTGGATACTACTCTAAGTCAGAAAAGCCAGGCGATCTCCCATATATAAATTCAATGAAGCATAAAAATTTATTGAATCTATTAGATAAAGAAACTAAATGGACTTATGATTCTGATAGGCCAAATCATCATTGTGGACAAAAAAATTTTCAATGGACCGGTCAAGTAATTAATAACTGTTTTTCTTTTTCTAGAAAATTTATAGAGAATTTTGACTGTGTAGTGGCCACTCATTTTGTTGATACTATATATAATAATATTAATGTTTTACGAAATAAAAGATTATTTTTATATACTTATGGAATGCATTATTTAGAAGATGAGAAAAAAATTATTGAATTAAAAGAAAAACATGGGCTAACTGTTATTAGAAATTCGCCAATGGAAAAGTTGCGACCAGGAGCAATCGCGGCAAACGATCCTGTTATACGTGGTTGTATAGTTAAAGACCATGAAGAATTATCTGGGTGGAACGGTGAGACAAATAATTTTTGTACTTTTTCTTCTTTTATTAATTTGCCTGATAAATTATGCCAAACTCGTAGGAAATATTATACAGAGATTATTAAGAAAACTAAAAGAGAGTGCCATTTATTTGGCATCAATAGTGGCACATTTTTAAAACACGAAGATAAACTTAATGTTCTTAGAAACTATAGGGCTAATCTAGTAATAGGCTCTCCTAATGCCAATAATACATACAGTTTTGTTGAAGCGTGGGTTATGGGGCAGCCAGTAGTATGCTTTGGGCCAGAAATGTGGCAAACTAAATATTCTGAGCCAGCTACATTAATTGAAAATGGAGTTAATGGTTTTATAGGAAATACTGTTGATGAATGTATTGAATACTTGAATTTATTAGGTGATGATTTTGAGTTGGCTAAGAAAATAGGCGCGGCAGGCAGAGCTTCTGCCTTACAATATTATAGTAGAGATATATTAGCTGATAAGTGGAAAACTTTATTTGTACAAAATGGATTAATTTAATGGATATTTTATTATTAGGCGCTGGAAGAAGAATATCTTTAATTGAGCGTTTTCAGAAAAAAGGGTTTAATGTTTCAGTATATGAAACTGAAGACAACGCCCCTTCAAATTTAATAGCTAAAAATTGTAAACATCTTTATAATAATGATAAAGAGGTTTGCGCGGCCCATCCTTGGTATCTAGCTTGTATGGATAAATTAACTATATTAGATTATCCTAATTATATAGGAAGCCCATTCACTGCATCTTATGCTTGTTATGATAAGGCTGGTTTTGAAGCTATTGTTGGTTTTTACTTTGCTAAATATTATCCTTTTTCCAGAATGTGGGATTCCAAAATTATTAAACCGCGTTTTGGCAATAGTAGTAAAGGGTTTAGGCCAGCTAATTGGAATGAAGATTTTAATTATAAAACCGAAGTAATGCAAAAAAAACTTGATGGGGCCGAATACTCAGTAGATTGTTATTTCAATAGAAATTCAAAATTTATTGGTGGCGTATCTAGAATTAGACAAAGAGTCGCGGGCGGCGAGGTTATAGACTCACAAGTAGATATGAAATATGATATGCTTGAAGTCACTGCCACTATTGGTGAATTTTTTAATATGAGAGGTCCCGCATGCTTCCAATATATGCTTGCTGATGATGGGTCTTTCAAATTATTTGAGATAAACGCTAGGGCCGGTGGAGGAATTATTTTATCTATGGAAGCTGGATTAGATATCGCAGAATATATAAAACAGGAATATTATTTAGAAAAAGAAGTAAAGCCAATAGATTTAAATTCTATTAATAATGGCTTAATTATGAGAAGAGTTAATAAGGAGTTTTTCTTTAATGCCTAAAACTATAGTAATTGATATGGATGGAACTATATGTGAAGAGTGTAGCACTTTTGATAAGTATTGTGCGCAACCGAAGATTGGCGCGATTCAATCAATAAATCATTTATATGAAGAAGGTAATATAATTATTATTTATACGGCTCGCGCATGGCCTATGTTTAAAATGACTAAAGACTGGCTTGAAAAATATGGAGTAAACTACCATACTTTAATTTGTGGGAAGCCTCAAGCTGATTATTTTATAGATGATAGATCATTTACATCTATAAATCAATTTATGAATTATAAGAAGGATCATTTAAATGGCTAAGCCAAAAATTGCAGTATGCTCAATGTTTAGAGATTCACAGGTTTGGTTTAATAAACAAACTAATCAAGTATACAGATTGTTTTCATCTCTATTAGATCAAACATATGGATTTGAAAATTTACAATGTTATTTTTTAGAGGGTGACTCGTTAGATAACACTAATGAAGTTTTACAAAATCTTGTAGAAAAATATAGTAATGTAAAACTCTTTAATAAAGAGGCAACATTTAACAGCGTGGTCTCAACCACTAATAAAAATAGAATTAAATCAATGTCAAATTTAGGTTCGTATTTAATTAACCAAGTGGAAGAAGATTTAATATTTTGGGTAGAATCAGATCTTATTATAAAACCAGATATTATACAAAGACTTTATGATAGAATGACTAAAATTCCTGAAAGTGTTAGTTCTGTTATTTCCGCTCCTTGTTATTATGGTAAAGATGGCCAATTTTATGATACTTGGGCCTATAGGAATCTAGATGGTTCTAACTGGCGTCCAGATACTAATATGAGAAATTCTGGTATGGTAAAAATGCAGAGCGTTGGTTCTTGCGCGTTAATACGCCGAGCTAATAATCTCGCTGTTAATTTTGGTGACGGGGCTTTTGTTGAATTGTGTGAACGAGTTAATAATTCTGGTGGAGTTGTATACGCTGATTGCAATCAATCGGTAGAGCATCCAAGAAACGAATTCATATCAGGGAGATGGATATGATAGGTATAATGATAACTGCAACAAATAATTATTTCCCTTTAGGGTTAAGATTTGTTCATAGATATCTTAGGTTTTCTAAACAGGCAGAAGAAACTTTATTCTTTTTCTTTTCTGAAAAGGATCCTAGTGAATACCTTAAACAGCATGAATCTACTAAAGTGATATGGATAAAAACAGAACATAGTAATTGGTTAGAGGGCGTAAATAATAGATTCAAAAATACTATAGATTTTGTTTTTGGAAAAAATATAGATTATATATATAATATAGATTCTGACACTAATTTTGATAAAAGTTTTGAATTGCCAAAAGTTAATGGTATTGTGGCTGGTGAACATTTTGGTAATAATAGCTGGATGAAAGATAGAAAAAATTACGATAGAAATCCTCAATCTATGTCATACGTTCCAGAAAATACTCAATTACCACAAATGTATTATTTGGGCGCGTTTTGGGGAGGTGAGGTATCAAAAGTAAAAGAGATGTGCGCAACCCTCTATTTTTGGCAAGTGCAAGATAAAACAATTAATTATGAGCCAGGAGTAAATGATGAAAGTTATTTAAATAAATATCTTCATTATAATCCTCCAAACTATACAATCTTATATAAAGATTTCCCAATGATGATATCTTGTAAAGGGGGAATACAGAATATAAGATATAATAATCCTGCCCAAATAGAAAAACTTTTAAAAGATATTAAAATTGCTAATAATTGGAATATATTAAATGGAGTAGTACAACATGATTAAAAAAATATTAAAGTTTTTATCTGAATATTGGCCATTAGCTCTTGGAAGTTTATGTGCTTTATTTTTTGTAGGAGTGTCTATTGCTTTTTATTGTTCTGTAATAGCTTTTCAAGACTCTCGAAAAGCGCATAAAAACACACAAAAATTAGAACCTTTTATTGTTCTCGGTCAAGATTTGCGTGGTTATGAAATAAGGAAAGATCAAAGCAAATATTGGATTTTTACTAATGGTTCTGGTGAACCTGTAGTTGTAGATGTAACTTACAAGCCGGGGTTTTAATGAGATTATTTATTACTGGTGGTAGTGGTTATTTAGGCAAGCACTTAATAAAACACTACTATAATAAAGCAGACATCACTATTTTTTCTAGAGATGAAGCTAAGCAGTTTTTAATTAAGCAGCAATATCCAGATGTCAAATGCGTACTTGGAGATGTAAGAAATTATGATAGTCTTTTAAGAGCAATGAGACAATATTGGCCTACGCACGCAGTGTTTGCTGCTTCTATGAAACATATAGATGCTTGTAGAGATAATTATCAAGAAGCTAATGATATTATAGTTAAGGGCGCTTTCAATAGTAGACAAGCTGCTGAAGAATGCGGAGTAGATGCTGCATGTTTTATTTCTTCTGATAAAAGTAGAGCAGCGACAACTATTTATGGCTCAATGAAATACACGGCTGGTGAAGCTTTTATTACAAATCCAACTGATATGAAAGTTAATACTTTAGTATATGGAAATGTAATGAATAGTACTGGATCTATAATTCCTAAAATTTGGGAGACTATTAGATCTAACACCAATAGTTATGGTCGTTATCTATCTTTATATCATTCAGATATGACTAGATTTTTATATGATATTAAAGATGCTGTATCTTTAATTGATTATGCACTATCTCCGGAAGCTCCTAATGGAACTACTATGGTGCCATATATCAAAAGTTTTAAAATTATAGATTTATTTAATTTATATACCCAGCAATTTGGCTTGACATGGAATCTAAGCTCGCCAAGGCCTGGTGAAAAACTTCACGAAATTCTTATTTCTAAAGAAGAATGGGCTCGGACGACAGAAGATCCTTATAGATCATTATATTTTATCCATAATGATTTCCAGAATAAATTAAATTTTGATACAGATTTCTCAAGTAGAGATTATTGTATAAGCAAAACAGAATTAAAAATGTATTTAGAACAAAATGGATGGTTTAAATGAAGATATTTATATTCGGCGCGAATGGAATGCTGGGGTCATATTTAAGTAATTTTTTCTCTAACGCAAATGCCGTACCAATCACAAGACAAGATATAGATATAACTAAAGTAAATGCAAGATCTATTTCTTCATTTCTTAGAAACCGAGGGCTTAAATATGGAGACGTTGTTATTAATGCTGCTGGCATAATCAAACAACGCAAGTCAACGCCCGAGGAAATGTTTTTAGTTAATACCGTATTTCCTAAATATTTATCTGACATCTGCACAAAACTTGGGTCCAAAAATATACATATCTCTACTGATTGTGTATTTAGTGGTTTAGACAATAGTGTATATATGGAATCAGATTACCCTACTCCTAATGATTATTATGGTTTTACAAAATATGCTGGTGAACAGCATAATGTAACTTTAATCAGAACCTCAATAATTGGTGAAGATAAGACTGGCTTAAGTTTATTAGGCTGGGCGCGCAAAAACGCAGGTAAAGAGATAGACGGTTATATTAATCATTATTGGAATGGTTTAACTTGTTTAGAGTTGTGTAAGTATATAGATTGTTTATTAATAAAAGATAGGTTATTTACTGGTTTACAGCATGTGGCTACTAGCATAAAAATAAGTAAATATGAATTATTAAATATATATAACGAAGTATTTGATTTAGGATTAACTATCAAACCACTTCATGCTACCTATACTTGTGATAGATCATTATGGTCTATGAAAGAGAATACTTATGATAATATTGTTTATATTAAAAACGATTATCACCAGCAAATGAAAGAACTTAAAGATGCGAAAAATATTTATAGTGACTTCGGTCATAGAGGCATCTAATTCAGTATTTTCAACTGAAATTAGATTAACCCAAACAATAGATACTATTGAATCTATAAGTAGACAGCAGCCGTCAGCAGATATTATATTTGTTGACGGCTCGCCTAATTCTTATGCTAAAATTATCAAGCGGATCAATCCAAAAATAAATTATATGCATATAGCGCGCGAGCGGCCTGATTTGCTTAATGATGTATTATATAGTGATAATAAAAGTATAGGCGAGGCTACTTTAATTAAAGCAGTTATAGACCGTGATTTACTTAAATTATTAGATTATGATTTTATTATTAAGGCCACAGGTAGATATTATTATGAGAATTTAAATGATAAATATTTTCAAGAATCCTCTGTTAATAAATTTCTTTTTATACAGAGCAAAGATGATGTTAGAGAATGGAATAATGGGCGTGTGGATTACTCCTTAATTAAGGACCTAAGATACCCTGATGGCAAGCGCCATATATTTAAAACTGGTTTGTACGCATTATCTACTAAAAAACTTTGGCGTTTTAGGGATAAGCTTGCAAACATTATTACCAAACTAAAAAATCCTCTATACCAGAATTATGATATAGAGAATTTATTATATAATGAATTATTAGATGAGGTGGTGTCTAATAATATCATCAATGTTGATTGGAAAATTTTAGGTTGGTGCGCTAATGGTATTTTTGTTAATACTTAATCTTTGCGCCAAAAATAAGGAAATAATATATTTAATATATACTTTCTAGTTTCACAACTACAAGTGATATTATTTATATCTCTACCCCAATTCCATGGAAGATATTTTTTCTTCCATTTAATATAAGACGCGCTGGTTATCCCTACGCAATGAAGCCAGTGCTCAACTGAGTCGCCCAAGCCACCTGGGCGGCTTTTTAATTCTTTATATTGTGGATATAGTTTCATTAATAAAACCAATTATAAACTAGAAAAGTTAATAATATAGCTTGACATAGAGCTAGTGCATTAATTATTGTAAATGCATATTTTGGATTTAAATAAAGAATCCATCTCACGATTCCTAGTACAAGTATCGTCATAAACACTTTTATTGCTACGAACCGTGAAACGTCCCATTCATCACAATGTAGAATTAAACGAGCTATTGGATTAAGCTCATATTCTGGTAAATTATCACAATATTTAATTGTTAAATATACGTCTACAGAACTAACAAAACCTATGAAAAGCCAGCATAGATAAAACCAAACACATTTAATTTTGTCTGAGTATTTTTTCAGCATTTTTTATAGCTCTTTTAACTACTAGACGCGCTCCAGCCCTAATAAATGGCAGTTTGCGCCTATCTGCTTCGCTCTTTAACCAATCTAAAATAGTTTCTATATTATTATTACACCATTCGCAGCCATTAATATTCATCATGGCGGCATATCTATTGCATGAGCAGTTAGGTGTAGCTTCTATTCCAAACATTTTAAGAACTTTTTTCAACTCAGTACCGGGCCCGATTTGAGGGTCCCATAAATAAATTGGTTTGGTTGGCCTATCTTCTTTCTGTTTAGAAAGCATTAATTGGCCAGAACCTTCAGAGTTTATTTCTGCAATAAACCACTCTGGATTCGCATCTACCCATTTCTTCACGTAAGCAATAAACTCAACTCCACCAGAAGTGTAGTTATTGAATATAATTCTCTTTTGAGCCGAAGGTCCGGCCGCAGCTAAAAATGTATATAGATTAGTTTTATCCATTCCTAGTAATAATAGTACATCTACAGGTTCGATTTTCTGAGGGCGTTTAAAACCAAATCTTAAATCTATTAGATTATCTTTTGGTTTAATATTTTCAATACGCTCTATACTATTAGTATAAATCCAGTAAGTATCTGGTTTAGCTACTACTACAGGGATAGAATAATCTACAGTATCTCCAAACTCGCATACTGTTTTCATACCATCTATCTTTGATTTTAACCAAGCAAGTTCTGGCCTGTTTTTAGATATTATATCATAGGCTTCTTCTAAAGTTAAAGGTGTTTTAGATTTGGTTTCCATTAATAATTTTTCCCAATCCATTTCTTTAAATAAACCAGAACCAACAAAATGTTCTTTAACGGGTGTTAAATCTAACCCAAGCTCAGTGAAGCCAAGAATATAATTTCTTACTTTATTTTCTCTAGTTAGAGGATATTTAACTCCGCCCGGACGACCAAATCTATGCAACCATCTTAAAAATGGTAAACATATAGCTTTATGGCCTGCTTTTCTGAACTTCTCATGGATATAACCCTCTTCACCACCAAATCCGCGCATATCAGGATTAAACCCAAGCCACGCATGCTTCATACAAGTGAATAGACCTAATCCTTGTGCGGGAATTTCAAAAGGCTCTTCGTTGGGATCAGTAGCAAGTTCTTGATTAAACGTAAGTTTTTCTCCACAACTACATTTATTATCAACTATAGTTTGAGGGTTTAACTCCATAGTACAAGCTTGGCCTTCATTATTCTTACTATAAATAACGCCGCATTTGCATTTATACGCACTACCCCAAGTGCCCCACATTTCACTTCGCCAATATAAATTAAAGTGAGTGGCATAATTTTTTAAATTATCATAAAGCATTGGTCCAGAATATAAATTTTTAGTTTCTGGATCAGCGGTGTAAAATTCTATTAGTTTTTTAATAGCTTCTTTATCTAATAGAACATGACAGTCAATACATAGAACTGCATCGCCACTAGCTTCTTCAAACACCCTTTGTCTAGTTTGCGTAGTGCCGGTGCTTTCTTTCATTGCTATGTATTTAGCATTTGGCACCCAGCCCATAAATGATTTTACTGATTGGCCATGTGGCGAATCAGGAGAATTGTCAACCACTATAATTTCTACATCATTCAATTCATGATGCATTCTAAGTGATTGAATTGTAAAATAAACGCCGTCAAAATCCTCAAAATGAGCCATTCCAATTGTTAGTTTCATAATATCCTCTATCTTTTATCTTAAAACACTATCTTGTTTATGGAGGGGTTGTAGTGGTTGTAGTAGGAGTCGCGCATGGTAGGCTTGAAGGCCCTTCACAAGGCGATCCAATTACTCCGTATGGACACAGGCATTGAATTAATGTGCCAGCTACGCAATTACTGCTATCCAAATAATATTGATTAAATTCATTACATAAATAATTACATGATCCTGTACATGGTCCGTAACACACATCACAATCTGTTGCTGCTCCTTGCCATATACCTCCATTAGCTATACAGTTAGCTTCAGTAGTTTGTGTACAGCTATCTACTGGATAACCACAACAAGCGCCTTCTGGACCAGCTGTAGTGGTTGTAGTAGGAGCGGCTGTTGTAGTAGTGGTAGGTGCCGCAGTTGTTGTCGTGGTTGTAGTAGTTGTAGTTGTAGTTGCTGGAGGTTCTCCCGCGCATTCTGGATCTATAGCCCCAGAACAAGTTTCGCCTTCTGTCCAAGTACCAGATACTAAATTACAATGCGCCTCAGAGACATATTGACAATTATCTGTTGTCCAAGGAAGATTATAACAACATCTTCCACAAGGTGGTGGGCAACTTTCAACACAAGTTTCTCCTGGGTGCCATGCTCCACTAACAGCATTACATTGTGCTAATGTATAACCTTCAATACATTCTCCACATTCACCAGCTAAAACAATGTTAAAACAACAAGCGCCAGTAGGTGCTGAGGTTGTTGTTGTGCTTGTTGTAGTACTATTAGTAGTATCGCATCTAAAATATAAGCTTTGTGCTGGAAAACACGGTCCTCTAGCGTCTGGACAAGGACATCCTACATCACAAGTATCAGAACTTTTAACCCAAACTCCAGCCCAGCAAAAATAGTAACAACCTCCATTACAAGGAGCTGAAGTAGTGCTAGTAGTAGTTGAATTACAGCATTCCCAACAAGGATCTGGAGTCGTAGTCGGTTCAAGAGTGGTTGTAGTATTTAACGGTATACATGGACTAAAAGTTTTTACACAATCTTGTAACTCAGTTGGTTGTGGACAATAACACCTGTCACCATTAGGCGCTGGCGATGCACAATTTTGCACTGACAAGCAAATACCATAGCCAGGAATTTTTAACCACATGCAACCACCACCACAGCCTGGAGGCGCTATAGTTGTTGTAGTAGTAGCCGGTAATCTGTCACAGTCTGAAGTGTATGTATCACAAAAATCATTAGGTACACGATCAGGAGGTGTACATGTACATAGTTCAGTAGTTAAACCACCTATAGGACAATCATTATGTACAACGGCCCATGTTCTACCAGTATACCAACAATCTATATAAACCCATTCGCAATTTCCCTCGCATGGAGCTTCTGTTGTTGTTGTAGTAGTACTACCAGGATGAATAGTGGTAGTTGTTGTTGTATAACTTCCACAGTCACATGGTGGACATGTAGTAGTAGTACAATTAGGAGGCTCGCCTGGATTATATTCTGTACAAGATGTTGTAGTTTTTTGTCCAGTAAAAGTGGGACAGAATATTGGTTGAACACATTCACAATCACCAGGTGCTGGTGTAGTTGTAGTAGTGCTAGTTGTACTAGTAGTTGTTGTTTGTGATGGATTACAATCTATAGTAGTAGTTGTAGTACTAGTGGTTGTTGGCCCATCTGTTGTTGTAGTAGTAGTGCTAGTAGTTGTAGTACTTGTAGTAGTTGTAGTGGTGCCTTCACCACATGTATCACTTAATAATGTCCATGTTTTTCCATCATTAGATATCCATTCACAAGAGCCTGTGCATTTAGTTGGATATACTGGTGATAGTGTTGTTGTTGTGGTAGTTGACTCTATAGTTTCATAGCCATTTAATACCCAATACTCACAAGCATCAGTATCCCAATAGCAGATGACATGATCGCCGCCTTCATAAGCCTCATTTGTTTTGTTATTTACAACTATATTATTAGTACTATCTAAATAAATAGTGTTTCCATCACTGTCCCATAATGCAGAGCCTTTATCTTGATAAGCATTAGCTGAGCCGCCTACAGCCAAATCTTCTTTAAGAGTCGCGCTAATCATTTTATAAGCAGGTCTAGCAGTCCAAACTCTTCTGCTTCTATCCCACACTAAATCTACCGGGCCTACTGGCCAAGTTTTTGATTTTTTAAGCCAATTATCTAAGAACTGATCTTTTAAATTTTGTGTAGTAAATATACCGCTTTCGGCATCTTCTTCTGTATCAGAAGCATTTGGCACTGGTTTTCCATCTGTATCATAACCCCATCCTTGAATAACCATTGGGCCTTTAAAAGCGAAAAATCTATAATCTTCAGAATACGGATCTCCACTATTTAATTCTGTTACTATAGATGAAATATGGCTGTTAATTCCTGTATCAGCGTCCCCATCTCTAGCTATAATATCAAAATCATGGCCGCTTTGATATCCATAAGTAAAATCTGCTGGATTGGTTAGCGGGTTTAAATAATCAGCAGTGATTAGTATATCATAACTAGATAAACTTCCACTATCATAAGTAATAGGCGGTTGAGCGCCTCTAGGAGCGTGTTGCGAGCAATTTTCGCATTCAATTGGTTGAGCAAATCTAGGAAGCCCGCCACTACCGTGTAAAGATACTGGCCTAAAAATGCCATCTAATGACATTGCGGCTTTTTCATCCCAGTCTGAAGCCATTTCCTCTCTTAAAGTCGAGGCGTTTGCTATAACTACAGTAGCCGCGTCTTCTGTTTGGCCAGTATCTCTAGGGTTCCATATGCCTATAATAACTTCACTATAGGCTAATGGCGAGCGTTGTGTGCTTTTATTTTCTCGATTTCTTCTATCGTGCGGTTTATTGCCGCCTTTTGTGAAATCATTAAACCCTTTACTCACTATTTCTGCCCTGTACCAAATTTATTGAATAATTCTTGTCTTATATTTCCTATCTCTTTAACTCTATCTATTTTAGCTTTAGCGAAACGTCTAAAGCCTTTAGTATAAAGTTGGAAAACATAAGTGGTGGTAATGCCATCAGCACCGTAATTAATATTCATACTAGATATAATAGGTCCTAAAGTACCGGTCCATCCTACGGCCATTAAATCTACTGTACCCCAAGTTATTCCTGGAAAACTTAAAGAACTATTAGAAGTCATTGTCCTAGTGGCTATAATTCTCTGGCCCGCAATATAGCCAGAACCATTAAAAGCCATCATTTCCTCGCCTAATCTTCCTTTTGGTATCCCCGGAACTGTTATTGTTCCACTTTGACTCTTATACATTGTAGATACACCAAAAGTGACTTGGTCCAAGGCAGCAGCATTCAAAGCTGTCATACTCCCAAAATTCCATGGAGTTAAGCTATAATCGCTATTTACAGCTGTTGGGCCAGAGCCGTTGCCAAAATACCAAGGTCCATAAACTTCTTCATTATTAGTTAAAGCAACTGTCGCTGCGCTAGGAGTTCTTGGTCTACGAGCGCTCCATAAACTAACTGTAGAACCGCCAACACTTCTAACGCTTGGGTCTGCTTCTTGCTGAGCTTGTCTTAATATTGGGTTTGTGCCATCTATAACTTTACCATTTCTATTCCATAAATCGAATTGACCTTTTTCATTTATGGATTGCGGCAATTCTATAACTACTCTTGGGTCTGTTAAATTAGCAGCATCTCCAAACACGAACTGAGATTGTGTAGAGCATTTAGCCCATAAAATACCGTAATTGCCAGAATTAAAGTCTACATAACCATATTGGTCTTCATCTAAATTTTTAAAATCTATAGTTTGACCACTATCATATCTGACAAATGGCCTAATTCTACCATCGCCCAATCTAAAGAAATCCATAGCTACAGAAGTAGTGTCTATACCTAATAAATTAAAAAACTCAGTTCCACTATCTTCATTCCAACCGCCATCAGATACACTTCTACTAAAAGTAATTTCTCCAGTATCAGGGTCTCTTTTAGCACATAGCCAAGGTATTCTTACTTGGAACTTTTTACCATAATAATTTGATGCTAAATCTAAAACCCAGTTATACAATAAGTCTTCATCATTTTCTATAAGATTTTGTAAATCTTGGGCTGTTTTTACTTTCTTTAAATTTAAATAATGAAAGGGTTTTAGTATTTGATTTGCTACCGCTGGGCTATTATTCATTACGGTCATCCAATGAGCCATATCCCATAAACCTAATTGTGAGGTAGCATTACCTACAGAATGAACTGCTCTCAATAACTGCGCGGTTGGCCTATTATGAGTAAAAACATAACTTTTCCAAGACTCTTCTCCATCTAAAGCAGCTATTAGTTCATATTCTTCTAACTCTATATAATCTGGCACGTTCAATACTACTGTTTGATATTTTAAGGCTGCAGTATTAGCATCAAAATATACAGTAACAGGATCTGAAGTCATAGTTTTGGCGTCTAAATTCAAATCAACACCATTTGGTGTACACCAATCTATTCCACGACTCATTAACACATTACCATTATTATCTAGACCCCAATAAGGTTGTATAAAATCATCACTTAAATCATAATTGTATATATCTACTTCTTCAAACTCTTGAGTTGTAGGATTCCAATACTCTCCAGTTGTTTCAGAATAACCATTTGTCCCGCGCACATTTTCAACATAATACATTTGCTCTTTTCTAGGACCAAGTGTAAAATTATTAAAAGTGCCAATTCTTAATTCTTCCCCTACATTGGCAGATATTCTTCCGCACCCGCTATTATAAGAATCTAAAAATTGCGCAAGGGTATAGCTAGTGATTGGGCCAGTTCTATCTATAGTTCTTATTTTTATAAATTTATAGACAGTATTATCTTCACATACAGGAATTAGTTCTACCATAAACTCCATACCAGCATCTTCAATCACTTGAGAAATCATATCCCCAAGTATTGCTGATTGCCCCTCAAATCTATAATAATCTGGAGCTATAGGCACCTCTGATATATCTAATATATATCCTACATCATCTTCTCTTATTAAACCAAAACCACCACTTAGCCCAGGGATGAATTTAATTCTATTATTTTGTAAAAAATTAGATGTTGGAATTGATCCAGTATTAGCAACTAACCCACTAAGTAACACTACAGCGGTTCTAATCTTTACCCAAGGCATGCCTTTACCATAATTAGACGCGCCACCAAAAGACGCGCACGCCTGATATTCCCATAGCCCATAAGCATTAATAACATTAGGAACTGTAAAAGTGCCACCTTTATAATCATCTAAAATAACAGAGATGGAATTTAGTATATCTGTTGGGGCAGAAATATCTACAGTATAAATATTTAAACCGCCTGTACTATCATCTTTACTTACTTTTTGCACTATTCCTGAAAATTCAAAATCTCCATGTTTAAAGCAAACAGGGACGCCAATAAGATTCTGAGACTCGCCAATAAAACCTGGGTCAGCACCTGTCCACTCTTGTGTTTGAAAACATTCATCTAAATATAATTTAGGTAAATTTTCTGGACATACCGCTTTTGGATCTTCAACTAATACTACTGTTACGTTACCGCCTCCACCGAGCGCTTGCATGTCACCAGAAAAGCTTTTAACACTCAATCCTAAAAACAACCACTGGCGCGGGCATGAATCCGCACACGGCGTACAATTTACATAAGGTCCAGGCATCTTATCCTACTCCAGTACAACAATCTGAGAATGAAAAGGAGATACTTCTAGAGTAAGCTCCAGTTTTTGGGTTCCAACTTTCCTGATCTACATCTGTATACACCGAATCATACTGTCCAGTTAAATAATCATACCAATCATTAATTAAGTCATCTAATGTTGGTTTTGCTGGGCTAGTAATAAAACCACTATCTCCAGGGCAAAGCTTACCACAATCTAATACTAAAGTTGCATTTATAGTTTTACTACCTTTAGTTTTGATTCCTAAACATTGTAAAATAGGGCAAGGCCTGCCTAAAATTTGCAGCTCTGCATAAACATCTGTTGGATATTGATCTGTAACATCAATACTTTCATTTAATATCGTACAACCTGAAGGTGCTTCTAAACAGAAATTATCTGTTTCATAACTTGCTGCATAGGTTATTTGGCCAGCTACAGGAGAATGGGTGTGTGAAAATGTTGTGTAAACTGGTGTTAAACTTTCACCAGATATTGTTTGGCATCTTGTATGTAAAATACCGCTAGTATAACCCCAATATTCTAGCGCGCTTTCATATTTATTTTTAGTAATAGTATAGCAATTGCCGCTGTAATAACCACTCTCATAACCAACGATTGTACCTTGAACACTAATATTTCTAAGGCGACTATCTCTTGATGCTTGAATATCTACAGTAAAATCTTCTCTTGCGCTGTAAATATCTCCAGTATTTTGTGCTAATACCCAAGTTTCTGTGACTGAATACTCTCCAGCTGTAACACCAATTGAATTCGTTCTTATATGATTAAATAAATCATAAGAACCTATACAACCACCGCCTACATTAGTATTATACCATATTCCAGTATCCCATCCTAAAGCGCTTTCTACTTTATCTTTAGCTATCTTCCATCCTTCTACAAAAGAGATATCTCCAGTTGTACAAGTGTCTTTAGCTTGCGCTCTTACATTGTGTGTTATATTAAAAGTGCGTTTAGGACTTAGCTCCCCGGCAATATTAAAAAAGTTTTGCTCTACATCTAAAATTATATCCCAGCTTTCATCATAGCTAGTTATAGACGAGTCTACACAACATGTAATATCTGGAGAAGATATGCTATTAGTCTCTAGTTCTATTGTATATGGTAATGAAAAGACCATATTGTCTGGACTTTGCTGAAAAGATATATTTAATACTCTACAGCAAGCTTTAAATATCTCATCACCATCGCACTCTATTAATAGATCGCCGTCGCAGTTAAAAGTATCTAATAAAGTTTTTTTGGCTTCCATTATATTAGATATGCCGGCAGCAGTATCTACATTTAATGGAGGAAAAGCTGTTGGGTCTGGTCTTAAAATTAAACCTTGCAAACTAATAGTATATCCACACCCAATCTGCATTCCAGCTTGTGTTCTAGATATTTGTTTTGCTATAGATGTAATTAATGGACTCGGTGTTACCGGGGTTCCATTATAATATAGTATAACTGCTTGATTTTCTATTGGCATCTTAAATCCTTAACTTAGTTTTGAATAATTCATATTATTTGCGGTGGCAAAATCACTCAAAGCTTTATCTACTACGCTTTGGACGCTAGCTAAGACTGCATCATTTGCCCCGCCTCCTCCGCCTCCAGTAACAGCTCCAGTAACAGTAACATTTCCTTCTATATTAACTTTAGCAGAAGCTAGTAAACTGGCCGCTTTTTCAAAAGTTTGAGCGGCTGCTATAGCTGGTTCAAAATTAATACTACCAAAATCAATTTTACCTAATTGTTGTACGCTTTCGTTGAGACTATTAAACGCGTTTGATATATCAGTGATTACTTGTTTATCTTGGTCATTAAAGTATTGAGCCGCTTCTTCATTAGTTTTTAAAGCTTTTTCTAATTGATCTTTTTCTGGAGCGGTCGCGGCAACCTCATCTGTTCTTAAAGCAAGTTCGCTAATTTTTTTACCTTCGAACTCATAACCACTAGTATCTACACCTAATCTTTCGGTAGCCTTACCAAACTTATCTAAAGCTCTTCTAGCTTTTCTAGCCTGTCTAGAATCTCCACTTTGCTCTGCATTAGCTAGTTGTTCTTCTAAACGTTTCTTGATTTCACCTCTGTCAATATCAGATAAATTACTAATATTTCCACCGGCTTGGAATTGTTGTAATGAAGCATCTCCACGAGCATCAGCAGTCCCTAAAAGAACTTGCTTTTCTAATTCTTCAGCTTTTTTAGGATCTTTCTGTCTTTCATTCTCAATTGCTGCAGATAAACTACCTCTTTCTTCTTCTGTTAATTGACTGTAGTTTATTTGTCCAGTTTCTAAAGCTTTAAGTGCCTGCTGTCTTTTTTGTATTTGCTCTCTTTGTTGGTCTGAACCTAAAGCAAATTCCAGAGCTCCCTTTCTATCAACCGCTCTTGCTCTTAGTCTCTCTTCAAATTTAGTTAAAGCTAAAGCCGCATCTGCTGTATTAGTACTTAATACATTCATTGCCGCATCAACTGCTTTTATCTCAGTTGTAAGATTTGCCATCTCTTGCTGAGCATTTTTATTATTTATATCTAATTCATTTCTACGCTCTTCAAGTTTACTCTTTCTGTCTGTAAGTTCTTGAACAGAATAGTCTTGTCCAGTAGATTTATTAACACCTACTAAGTTTCTAACTTCTTGATTTTTTAAATCTACTTGTCGAGCTGCTAAATCAGTTGCTGTTGCTCCACTTAATGAGGCGTACTGATCTCTAAATTGAGCTGATTGTCTAACTGGATTAAATCTATTCTTTCTAGCTGTTAAACGAGCATCTGAATACTGATTCATTAATTGGACGCGCTGTCCAGTTAATTGATCTGCTGCTTGTGCTGCTTGTAATACTGTACCTTGATCTTCTGAAACTGTATCGTCAATAACTTTTTGAAAATCGCCAACTCTAAGTTTATCAGCGACTACATCTTCATTAGTACTTGTATTTCCAAGAATAGTTTGACTAAAACCTTCTCTTAATTTTTGGGCTTTTGTTGAATCATTTTCTAAATTTCTAGATATAAAATTTTCTAAAACTTTTTTAGATGCGGATGTTACATCACGACCGCTTGTTCCAATTTCTTTTTGGACTAAATCATTAAAATTCTGGCCAAAATCTTGTACTGTCCCAACTTCATCTGCCAATTTAGCCACTCTACTACCTTTACCAAAAACACTTTTAAGTTGTTCTTGGGCTTTATCTTTTGTAGCTTGGTCATAACCACCTCTATTACCTAATACTTGAGCTATGTTTGTAGCTCTACCAGCAGATGTTAAATCCCCAGTTCTTCTTGCTTGCGCCTGCTCTTGAAAATTAGCTATATTAAAACTTGAGGCGTCAGTAATAGCTTGAATTTTTGGAGCTATACTTTTTCTATTGTAAAATTCTTGTTCAGTTAAATCTTGTACTTTATCAGAAGATTGTTTTAATTGATTATCTATATCAAGTTGTTTTAGTCCAAGATTATTTCTATTTTCTAATTCTTTCTTTGTGGAATCAAATGTATCTGCATATTTATTATATCTTTGTCTCTTAATTTTTTTAGTTTTACCAGTGCTAGGGTCAAAAAAATCAAATTCATCTTCTCTAGATGTAAATTTTTTAATTAATTCATCTGTAGACAATTCTTGATTTTCTGCTTGCGATCTAAACGCGTCAAAAGCTGCTACGCCTTCAGTGCCTATATTGCCAAAAAATTCACTTTGTAATTGCAATTTATCTACAGAGCCTACTCGCTCTTCTGCTTTTTTTAATCTTTCTTGATCTCTTACACTAAAACTGGCGCTGCCTTGCGTAAATCTTTTCTTTCTAAGAAGAGCTATTTCATTTCTATCGACATCAGCTTGTCGTGTTAGTTCTGGCAACTGCTCATCTAATTTACCAATATAGTCTCCAGTGATTTGTTTCGCAATACCAATATCTTCATCTCTGCTTTCATAATATCTTTCTAAAGCTCTATCTGAATAACTTTTCCCCCGTCCAACACCAGTTAAATTTGAAAAAGCGGTAGTATATGTACTTCCAGAAAGAGGATTAACAAAATCTTTTACTTGTTGTATAGCTATCCCAGTATCATCTAAAACATCATTTTTAGTAGTAAAGGATAAATCCGCTCCTAGTTGTCCAGTATTTAATAGCGCTTGTTGTAATTGATTTTTATCATAGGAGGCTCCTGGAATACCTATATCAAAACCAAATGTTTCTTTATAATTATTAGCACTCCCACTTCTAGAAAAATTATCAAATTGTTTCTGTAAGCCGCCATAATTACGATCTTTAACACTAGTCGTAATTTGATCAGCAAGCTGTGTTTTTTGTAAATCTTGTTGTCTTTTAATAGCTTGATTTCTTAATTCAAAAATACTTATCCCAGCACCAGCTATTCCACCAGCTATTGCGCCGGGTATACCGGCGAATTGTGAACCAGTAGCTATACCACCGCCAATATTAGCAATTACAGATCCTGCTCCAGATATATATTGGTTTTCTGATGATGCTAGCACTGAACCAAGTGTAGTTGCTGCTAAACCACCTATGCCAACTTTTTGTAATCTGGCTTGTCTACGCAATTCCATACCTTGTCTTTTTTTCGCAACCGCTTTGGCTTGGCTTCTAGCTTGTTTCCTAGTTTTTTTATCGCCTTCTCCACTAGATAAAAATTCTAATGCGGCCTGCTCTTCGGCTATATCGCTATCGCTAAGTTTTTCTGACATAACTCCAGACTTAATAGCCGCCCCAGCTCTTAATAAAGCGCCTCTAATCCTTCCAGGTTTTTTATTTTTTGAACTTCTTATATCATCTAGACTAGCCATACTATTAAAGATTGGAGATGAACTAGCTCTAACATCCGCGTATGGATCGTCGGCTAATGCAGCTCTTTTTGCTGTTGTACCGCTTTGATCTTCTATTTTACTTAATTGCTCTGCAGCTTTTGCAGCTTTTTCTTGCGAAATAGTTGTTGTTTTTGTTTGTTCAGATAGAACTTGGAAAAATTTTGTAGTATCCGCACTTACACCTTGTAATTTAGATAAAGATATAGTGCCTTTTTGTACAGCGCTGGCAAACTCTTTAATATTATTAATGCCTGCTTTATTTAGTTCAGACCTGTTTGCTTTAAAAATTTGAGCAATATTATTTCTTAAATCTTCATTCCCGCCACCAATAACATTATTATTAGCGTCTCTTTGTATAGGAGCTAATTGAGATCTTAGCATATTTAATTTGCCTTGATCCATATCACTAACTTGTTGAGCTGCTATACTTGCAGATCTTGCTTCGTCTTCAGCATTAGCTAATTGGCCAGCATCTAAATAAGATTGAGCTCTTCCTGCGCTATAATCTCTGAAAGCTTCTGTTTTTTGCTTTCTTGTTAATGTATATGTATTTAGAAACTGTTGTCTGTTTAATAATTTTTGTTCTTTTGCTTCTACATCAGATAACTGTTTTAATAATGGGGCTTTTTGTTGTTGATTGCGAACTTGTTGAAATGTACTATTTTTACCTGACGGAGGATTGGCTGCGTCTATAGCATCTATTTGCTGCTGCAAAGATTCTTTTTGCTTTCCTGTTTTAGATAGAGCTTTTTCTACTCTTTTTTTCTCTTCATTATTAATAACATCTCTATTCAATGCTCCCATAGCTTTGTTAGCATTTATTGATGTGGCTCTTCTTTCACCTTCTTCTTTTACTAATCTAATGCCAAGTTCTGTGATTCTTTCTCTATTGCCTCTTATATTTGGATCTAGTTTTTCAGCTAGCCGTAAAGTTTTTTCTTCTATTGTATCATAAAAATCTAGGAATTTTTGTTCTGCTTTCGCTACTTTTTCTTTAGAAGCTCCGCTTGCTTTTAATTGTTCCGCCTCTTTTAATAAATTATCAGCTGCGAATCTTAAAGCTTGATTATATTTACTTAAAGCTTTTGATTGACCTGTTGTAATACTAGTTGTTAAATTTTCTACTGCTTTACCAAACTCTTTATTAGTTTCTAGAAATGTAGCTATTCCTTCAATTCTTGGAATTTGGCTAACATCTTCCATAGCTCTTTTAGCATACTTTTCTCTTTCTGGTTGAAAATAACTTCCATAGTCTTTCACTGTTGCTTTATCTATATTTAAAGCATGCGCCATTTCATGAGGAATTGTGTTATTATCCTCATAATAAAATTTATTTTTTTTGTTAAGGCCTATAGCATTACCATTTCTTACTGCGTAACCGACTCTATTTTGTGGTTTTGTGGCTACTTCTGCTGCGGGGATTGCGGCTATGCCAGCGGCCATCATATTCATTTCATCAATATTTGGCACCTTCCTACCAGTAGTTAAGAGGCTCATCATATTTTTGAAAAGGCCGCCCTTAGCCATTCTTCTAACTCTACCACCCCTTAACATATTTGAGGCTCTCTTATTTAATACATAAGAGCCTTCTGCTAAGAATGTTGGAAAGCTATCTGTATTTCCAGAACCTGGAACTGTTTTTAATCCTTGTCTATTTAATCTCTCTAAATTAGGAAGTCCTATTTGCTTAACTTCTTCTGGACTAAATACAATTTCTCCAGGCATGAGCATTGCATTAACATAGCCGCCGCGAGCGTAGCCCATATAATCATCATCATCACCATAATCAACCGTTCTTCTTTTCCTTTTAGTTTTATTATAAATTTCATCTACCATATCTGATGGCACAACAGGAGGTCTACCTAGAAATTTATCCATAAAAGGAATAGCGCTAACTACACCTGCCTGCCTGCGTGTAATTAAATCACTTGGGTTCTGCCCTCTCAAAATTGAAGCAGTTCCTTGAAGCACATTATATGCTTTTGGTGCTAAAATACTACCAACACCAGCAGCAAAACCAATTTGAAGTGTTGGGCTTAAAGTATCTATTAAAAATGTAACTGCTTGTGTTACACTTCTAATTTGATCAAGCATTATTTTAAAACCACTGCTCTCAGCAATTTTTGTACCGAAAGCTGCTAAATCCTGTCCTATTTTTGTTATTTTGACAGATAAGGATTCTGATGCTAATTCTGCATCTTTAGCTAAAGAATTATCGCCTTTTCTTGCTTCAGCTAGCGCTTCATAAGCATCTGCTACACCAGTAATAAGAGGTATGGCAATTTTAGCTTGTCTTACGCCACCACCGATAGCATTAGCTACTTCAATATATGTCGCAGTATTAGAACCTACATCTTGTAATGCTTTATTTAATTTAAGGGCCGCTTCTAATGTTCCAATAAATTCTCCTCTAGTATCTCTAAGAGAGAGATTTGCCCCTAATATTTCTTGTACTTTTTTTTCAACTGATGGGTCTTGTAATCTATTTATGACAGTTCTTAAACCAGTAGATATAACAGTATCTGGCAAACGTGTTGTGCTACGAATACTGGTGGTTATTGCAGCAAATTTTCTTAATGTGTCTAAATTTTTATTAGCGTTAGTTGATTTACCTAAACCTAAAGCATCTTCACTTAAAATACCTTCTGAAGCAGCAAAAACACCACCAGCGCTTTTAATACCTTCAATAATGTTACTGGCTTCAACAGCATATTTTTTAGATAGAGTATTTAATGTACTTAAAAATTTATCTACGTTTTTAGTAGAGCCATTTACATCTAATAATCTAAATTGTGAAATAGCAGACACAACACCTTCAGTAGTTTTTTCTAAATTACCGAATGTAGGCACTAATTGGGTATTAGCTAAACTCTTCATTAATCCTTGAATAGTTTTTAATCCAAAACCTGCCTGTGCTAAAGTATCTGAAGCTTCAAGCAAATCAGTTGATGCGACACCAACATTACGACTTAATTGAATAATACTAGATGAAAATCTATTAACTTCTGCTGCAGTATTACCAGTAATCTGTTGCAACTTAATTTGAGCACTATTAATTTTAATAATAGCATCAAAACCATAATCAATAGCCTGAACAATTTTCTGAACGCCTGCAGAAGCAATAGCGAATTTAGCAAATTGCGCAAATCTTGTGCTAATACCTCCGACAAACGAGTCAAATAAGTTAACTGTTTTATTTAACTTCTTTGTTTCTTTTTCTATTTCAGATGTAAAACTTCTATAACTAGAAATAGCTTTTTGAGTATTTCTTTCAATAGAAGATGACATTCCTTTTCCAAGATTTTCAGTCTCTCTAACAGCCTCTCTAATTTTATTTTTAATAGGGTCAATAGACTGAGCATTAACCCCTCTAACTGCCAAATCAACAGGAATAGAGCCGCCCAACTCTTTACGAATTTGAGCGGCTATCGCTGAGACACCTTTGTTCGGACTGAAGTTTAATTCAACTTGCCCGCGCAGTTTAAAATCGGCCATTATTTTTTACAACCTTATAACTAAGTTGCGACAGTTTCTGCGGTAACTACTACAGGATTATCATTTTCATCAAGGAATGGTTTAAACTCTTCTGGTTTAGGAGCGTCTACAGGAGTTAAATCTTTATTATAAAACCCGTATTTAACTAAGAATTCATTCTCAGGTAAAGTAGAAAAGAAATTACCTCTATCTGGATATAGTATTTCTACCATGGATGAAGCAGCCTTCTCTAATAACTCACTATCAGTGCAGTTCTCCCAATCTTGATATGTATTAAATACTTTCTTGCCTTCGGCATCAAATAAGCATGAATAAACTAAGAAATTAAACTTAGCATCTTCAGCCACGCTTTCTGCAGTCAAATCATCATATTTTGTTCTATAGCTAATCAAGCCATAAAGTTGCAATCTTAAAAGCTGCGCCTTTTCTGCACGCTCCTTCATCTCTTTAAGTTTAATTCCGCCAGTCTTTAAAGGCCTGATAAGCTCATCAATTTCATTACGCAGCTTATCCATCTTATCATAATCTTCTTGAGATAATAGTCCTAACTCTTTAAGCTTATCATCTAACCTATCTCTAGGCACGCTATCATTCTTAAGAGCTTTGTTATACTCAGTCATATATATCTTTTTGGCCGCGCTCTCAATATTAATAGTCGGCTCTATGACTTTGTAAGACTTGCTATTCAACTCAAAAGTTTTTGTAGTATTCATCCTATTGATCCTCTTTTCTTAAATTAAAATCATAACTAAAATTTGCATGTTCAATAATAAAATAGCTAAACTCTTTTTCTACTAAAGAAATCCTGCTATTGCCTAAATCTAATATTTTTGTTCTAGTGACTTGCCAAGCATCTCGCATCTTTTTTTGATTCTCGGTCAACTCATCATAATCTTTGCCATGTCCCCATAAAAATCCAAAATTATCTTCTATGGCGGCTAGCGCTCCTATCATTATAGTTTGCGCTTGTTTTTCTGTATAATTAAAAAGACTCCGCTTAGCTTGCTGAGCGTATCTTTCATTTCTTTGTCTTTTCATTTAATTTTCCTAAAAAGTTTTTGGCAACCATTTTATTTGCCTGATTATTCATATTATTAATTCTCTTGGCGTCGTCCGAATCTTTAGCAACAACAAATATATTACCGCCCTTTACGCCAGATCTATCTAATTGTTTGTCTATATCTCTTTTAGCTATATCGCCGTCACGCTTTCTACTATTATTGATTAACCAACCATCTAATAAATCTGAATCGTCTAATACTTCTTTATCTGGACAATTTGGATTTTGTTGAATCGCATCAAACATTTTAGAAGTATTAATAATAGTTATTTGTTCTTCATTCAATGAATTGGCGGCACGATTAAACAAGTTATCTTTGCATCCCCAATATAAAGACCATTCTTGATGCCTTGCTATTTTTCTATAAAAATCACTAGGTATCTGGTCAAAATTATTATACACCTTATTAACAAAAACATATGAATCAGTATTGATTTTTACCATGTTTTTATCATATAAACATTCAGATACAGTCCATAATTTAGTATTATAATCTGCCCATGCATCAGCAGTAATATTATAATAAGTATTCTTTTTACTTAATAATTTAGATAACTTTTTCCGCATGGCGTCTATAGTCTTTTTTAAGACCTTCATACTAAATTCAGATTTTTGCTGATATGCGAAAAGATAATCAACCTTAATATCATCTATTTTTGCCGGCAATTGATCTATCTCGTCTAATTCATTATTTGTAACCATCTTTTTAGATAGAGCTAAATCATAAGAATCTTCTAAAGTTATAAAACTATTAGCCAATCCTTCAAAATACTTCTCTTCATAAAAAAACTCCGCCTGGTGCAGTAAATCTACACAAGGCGGAGTATATATCACAAATTCATCGTTTAGTTTTAAATATGCTTTTCCTGAAAGCAAACGATAAATATATTTTTTTATCCTAGTATCATCAAACATTATTATAGCAAGAAGCTTGCTCGGTTAGTCCACCAAGTAGAACCTGAACTATGAGGATCAGCATCATGGATGACAGTAAAGTCATTGAAAGTTCTAAAAGTGTAACTTACATTGACTGAACCACCACCAGCATCACCGCCTGAATAATTCAATGATTGAAGCTTATTCTTTTTACCAAGGTAAATTCTAGTACCTTCGCAAGAAGCTATACGGATAGTATGATTCTTCAAATTCATATCGCCATTCCAGCAAGCGCTGTTACCAGTATTAAGAATACCATTTGCGGTAGCAGACACCAAACCGTGTGAGCGAGGTACAACCTGAATTTCAGTAGTGACTTCAACTGGGAACTGAATATAACGACAAACAGGTTCTAGAGTACCTAACTGGTCAGTTCGTTCACGAGTAACGTTAGCTGAAACAGTAATACTTTGAACATTAGATTCATAAGCATTGTCTACGAACTCATTAGTGCCTGAATTGCTAATACCATCAACTATACTTGGGAGAATAGTTGCATCTGGTTCAGCAACTTGTCCATTAGAATCCAAGCTAGCGGCATCATAAGCGAATATCAAATGTTGCTTACGATTAACACCATCAGGAGGATCTTGAACGCCAGTAAACTGACCATTAACAGTAATACCAGTAGAACGAGCTTGATCAGTGGCATTAAGAATATTAGCATCATTTGATACTAAAATATCATTACCAATGAAACCAATACTTTCACGGAAAGCATCTCCAACACTAAAAGTATAAGAAATGTTCTGATAATACATACCAGTCATCTGAACGGTAAATTCAGGAACGCCGCTAGCAGCATCATTAGTTGAATCAAAAATAGATAAAGCCAATGAGCAACGAGCATTTGCGCGACCTGCTAAAGTTGGGGTGGTCGCGTCACGGGTGGCAAGATGATAAATCAAAGGATTGCCATCTAATACTTTGTCTACAGTAACATTAGTATCTGGCAAGTCTTCTAACTGCTGATAAACTTCTAGTTTACCTAATTCGAATATTTCCTGCAATGGAACATCTAAACCTAGTGATAAGGTTTGGGCGCCTTTTACTGCAGTATATGTGCTGCTGCCTTCTCGTGCAATAGCTAATTGCTGGACAGCGAAATAAATACGATCACAACGAGCCATTATTATTTCTCCAAAAAAAAAGTACTATGTATTATACACCGGTTTTGCTATTTTGATGGGTTAAATATCTCAAATCTTAACCTTACCCTACCAATGTATAAACCTGGGGTAGGACTTTCAAACGATGATGAACCAACATTAACTATTCTAGTGCATTTCCAACCTGGTAAATCTGTGTATTGAGAGCCTGTCGGCACTCCATTGCAATTTAAGGGAAAAGCGCCGGAATCACTATTAAAAAGCGTAAAACTTTTATCATTTTGTAGTGTTAAAATAGATACAATTTTATCTCTTAAATGTGGATTTTCTGTAACTATATTAAATACTATGTCTTGGTAAACCCAATGGGCGCTACTGCCTAGCTGTGCCCCCTCTTGATATGAGGAAGATGTCTCTAAAACTATAGCTGGAGGTTGCACTCCATATTGTCTTAATAAATTATAAACTTCCTCATTAGATGGGGTGGTTTCTCCATTATACATACTATCTATTAATTTAAACCACCACTCTCCAGCCCCTTCCATATATACTTGCATTATTCTAAAAGAATATGAGGCTGTAATATTTCCAGATGTAATTGTACTACTTCTAACTTGTCCTAATGGATAATTGATCTCAAAATTATCTCCTGTATCTAGCACATTATTTACATAAATTTGTGGCTCTATTGGCTGTCCACTGTTGTATGTAACTTCTTCCCAAACCCAATCTTTTCTAGGAGCGGCCCAAATTTTATATCCAACTCCCACAGGAAGATCCACAGCAGTAAGATTGTAATAGTTTGTCCCACAGTCATTATTAACCCCAGTTTCCACGTCTTCCCACGCGCCTATTTTAAGAAACGCGTAGTCCAGCCATGCTTTAATGTTACGCTGCAACTCAGTAGCAAAATCTACTGAGGAAAAATCGGTTATATTATTAAAATCCCAATTATCGCAGCAACTCATAGTTTATTTACTTTTGTTTTATTGATAATAATATCTAAAACTCTATCTTGAAAAGCGGCGCTTTCTAAAATATTATCAACAAAATTAACTTTGCCAACCGCTGGCATAGTCCAACTTTTACTTTTAGATGGCCTCATTATTAAACCACCTACGCCAGATCTAGCATTTTTACGTCTTACGCCGTCAACATGCTCCACAGTCCAGTTACTAATAGTAATTGAATTTGCCTCTAATAATAGCCATTCCAGCCAATTGATTTCAGTGGCAGTGCCAAATCTTTTGCTGCGCCTATCATTATTAACAGATATATATTTAGACAGGGGTAAATTTAATACATCGCTATAATCTGAGCGTATAGCACCAATATTAATTACCATATCTAAATCTTTACCACTAGGACTTCTATCTTCTAGTGTTACTTTAATACCTTTTTGCCAAGTGTCTAATATATCATTTAAGCCTTGGTTTACTATATCATTACTTAAGCCTAAATGAGCCCTTAAATCATTTTTACCACTAGTGGTTAATGATTGCCAAGTTTCTGTATTTCTAACAAAACTTGTAAATAGCTCGCCTACAGCTACAGTAACTGGATATATTATTTTAGACAAAATGCGCCATACTTTTATCTTTACAGCGCGTGTCATCTCTATTTCATTTACATCAAATATTACTCTTGCATTTATCATTGCTTAATCCAAATAATAGAGTAATATTCATAACCGGGTCCAAAACCGCATGGCTCAGGCACGCTATCTCTTCTATAAGATACACCATCTATTTTGATTTTTCCGATTTTTATTAGCTTTTCTTTATTTTCTAAATTAACTACAGTTCGTACAAAACTTTCATTAATTAAAGCTTGGTTCTTAAAAACATAAGCTTTTTCATTATAGAATACTGCTAAGTCCAGTGTTTCTTCTACTGTGGTAATATCACAAGCTGTTTGATTAATCTGCCCCGGTATACCATATTTATTAATCCCGGCAGTATTACAATTATTGTATACAGGAATTTCATAAATCAATGTAACTGGGCGCACGCACCCGCAAGAACCATCTAAAATAGATGATATCTGTTCAAGCCATTTCTCTTTTAATTTTTTTATAGCTCTATCTAGTGGGCGCATTGATCAACTCGTCTCTATAAGCTCTACCTAAATAATAAGTTTTATCATCTATTGTTTGAGCTATTTCTTTAATTACCATCATAGTTTCTTCGTTATTAGGAAATTTAATACCTCTTTTGACAGCTGTTTTTAAAGGGCTTAAGGCAGCTTCAGTATCTAACTCTTTTAAAGTTTTCCATACTTTTGGATAACCAGCAAAGATTTCTTCATCACTTTTCCCCACTGCGTCTTCACGTCTTTTCCCCATTGGTAATAAAATACAAATTTCATAAGATGTCGAAACATATTCATATATGCCACGACTATTTTTACGCCATTCTGGATGATTGCTATTGATAACAAGTAATTCTAATTGGCTTATTCGCTTTTCTTGCTCTTCTGCCATCTTTTTATACTTGTCTCTTTCCATAGCATCAAATTCACGACGGTCTTTTCTCTCAGAATCTTGTACTTCTTTACGATATTTAAGAAAAGTAATTAAACCACCACCAAGAATAAAGGTGATGAATGGCATTATATAATCTTGAATATCGCCCATATTAACCTCAAGGTATCATAAATATAAATTTAATAGTTGATGCTATTTTACTATAAAGCTCTGGGAAAAGTCTCGCAAATACCGCTCTAATTAACGCCAAACCTAACAGTATACCTATAATTACACCAAATATTTTAAGCGCAATATAGAAGATTCCATTTATAATTTTATGGATCCAATTAGCTAACGCCTCTAATGGGCGCAGTCTTAAATCGACAGAATTAAGCCTTTCTTCTATATTTTTTTGCCTTGCATCTATCCGTTCAACAATTATGTCTATTAAACGTCTACGCTCTCTTTCTTGATTTATTTGCTCTATTAAATTAGGTAATAAATTTAATCTATCATTTATATCTTTTAAAGAAGCAAGTCTATCATCAAAAAGCTGCCTAATTTTATCTAAAACACGTGCTCTCTCAAGCTCATTTTTATTAAATAATTCATCAACTTTATTAGATACTTCTTCAACTAAATTTCTAATAGGTTGAAAATCTGGCTTAAGCTCTAAATTACTTAATATCTTCTTTAACTCTTCAATTTGATTTCTTAAAGGTTGAAAGTTATCTCTTTCAGTTAAACCTTGAAGTCTTTCGTCTATCTCTATAATTCTAGAAGAGATTAAACCTAATAGGGCGCGTTGTGTTTTAGACTCTTGCCTGATACTTTCTAATATCTTATCAAACAACCCATCTTGAATATTCTCATCTTGAGTAACTACTGGTGACGGAACTGGTAGTGGAGGAAATTCATCTTGCACTAAAGCTGTAGAAACTAAAATTCCAAATGCTACAAAAAATTCGCTAATCATTAAAAAAACCTTCTAAATCAGAATTGTTCCAAAACGTTCTGACTCCTTTCCCATTCTTATCTACTTTATATTTAAATAATTTAGGTATAGATTTATCTGTACCTTCTAGTAGTTTTTTCCTTAATGCTTCTTCTTTATCGTAATCTACTAAGACGACGCTTTTTCCTTTAGGGAATATAGTCTTCTTTAACTGTTCTTTTAATCTTTGGCATGGAGGACACCAATCTGCACTAACTAATATATAGTATGTACCTTCTTTAAAACTATTTTTTGAGTATGATTCTTTTATAAAATCATTATAGTTTTTAAAGCCGCCAATTTTCTCTTGAGTAAAGCCTAGACAAGGCAATAAACAAAATAAAAGAACAGTTAAATACCTTACCATAGATTATTATTAATCTCCTGAGCTGGATAGCCTTTAAAATTAGATAAAGCGTATGAATCTTGCTGCTTAAGCATTCTATCTGCTGCATCAGCATCTACCCAGAACGAGCCTTCTGGTTGATTATGGCGTTTAGGGCCATCGATCCAATTTTCACCCCATGAATTAATACAAAGCAAACCTGGGCGTTTATACTCATCATCAACACTAGAGAATAACATACAATGGGCCCATCTACCTTGTGGTCTAGCAAAACCTTCTGAATCGCGCTTCATAGTGAAGCCTTGATTTGAGCAAACTACAACTGGATAACCATTAGCGATTGCATCACGCGCCTCTTCATACGAAGTAACAAGAGCGGTAGTTTGGATTGGATGCTCATCAGCTGTTGGCTCCAACTCATAAGGTAATTCATTAAAACCCCAAGCCTTAGCTACTTTACCAGAATAGTTAGTTAAATCATATTTATCATATTTTTTTCTCAATAGAGTTCCGTTGTCTTTAACTGCTTTTTGAGCCCAAGAACCTAAAGAACCATCCATATTCCTTAATCTACCTTGACCTTGAATAACTCTACTAGTACCATAAATCCATTCTGTTGCAGTTAATACTCCTGGCCATTTTTCTGATTCTTTACGAAGTAAAATTTCAACAGCCATTAATACTTCAATGCCTTTAGCATAACCATGGCTTACACAATCGCCAATAGTTTGAGTATTAATAGGAAAAGTTCCATTCCACAACTTTGTTAAAGCTTCATGTAATAATACTATTTTCTTCTCGCCTGTGCCACTTAAATTCCAAGCCGTGCTGCCGAAAAGTTTTGAAAAACTTAAAATCTCATCATGAGCTTTCGCTACACTATAATCTCTTTCTTCAGGAGCAATCCAACCAAATTCTTGACTCATTTCAATAACCATCTCTTTCTTCAGACATTCTCTTTACTTTTATTCCAAACTTATCTAATATACTTTCTAATTTCGCCCATGCATTAAAATAATCTAATATAGGATTTAATATATTACTTAATACACAATAACATTTATTATATGGAGGTTTGTGATGCTTAGCGTGTTGATATTTTGTTTGTACTATAGCTGCTTCTTGTAAATAAGTAATAAAAATATTGTTTTGACTTCTATGATTCCAAGCATGAACTTCGTTGCCCATAGAAGTAAAAAAACCAATTAATACCACCCAATATAAATCGATACCTAAAATTAATAAGAAAGGAGCTAAACAAACAGTTAAAAGAATAGGGACTAAATTCCTTGTTAGAAAAGTACCCATTCTACCCATTAAGCCAGGTTGTTTGTGATGTTCAATATTATGAACGCCTATACCAAACGGCCAATCTTTTGTAGCATAGGCATCTTCAATCCAATGAAAGAGCCCAGTAAAAAAATCAGCTATTAAAAAACACGCTAAGATTTCACCAATCATTTAATTGCTTTTAAACCTTTCGCCACTTCCAAATAGGCTGCTATATATTCGTCCTTGTCTGGAGAAACTGTTTTCATTAAATCAACATATTTAGCATTAAAATTTGACCATTTATTTCTAACTTCATCAGTCAATCTATCTTTTAATAAAGAAGATAATTCTGTGGCCATTTGTTGTGGAGACATATTTAAACCAGCGGCTCTAGAAGCAATAGTTTCAAAACATGTAGCTAACACTTTTGCTTCCGGGCCTTTATTATCTGATCTTACTTCTGTCGCAGCTTTATATATTTCTAAAGCCAGCCCGTCTAAATCTGGAGGATTTGGGTTTGGGTTAGGGTTAGGATTTGGGTCAGGTTCTGGACCAGGAGGCGTTGGATTAACAGTATCTCCAAGTATTTCTATATAAGAAAAAGTTTTATCAAGTTTTTCCCCATAGCTAGTAATTAATATCTTATACAAACCGGGGCGGCTTGTAAAAACATATTTACCATCTTGTAATGGGAGACATTCTACAGTTTCAGATTCTAAAACTTCAACATCGCGGCCAGATACTTTAATTTTATATACTCTATGTATACTGATATCTACAACTTTAGATGCTTCTACTGGCTTATAATCAAAAACTATTAATTTATAGGCTTCGCTTTTTTCAGGCGAATCTATTTGAGCAAACACTAATGAACAACTTAAGAAAACAAATAATAAACTTAATAATACCTTTTTCATCTTATAACCCTGTCAATTCTTTAATAATCTTTAAACTTGGACCATTTGTAGGAGCGCCAATTAAAGCTCCATTTACTCTTTCATGCCTATTACTATAAGTCACAGTAGCAACTACGCTTATAATTTCACCTTTATCATTCAATATTGGACCGCCGCTATCACCTTGCATAGCAAAACCTAATACGCAAGTACCTTTATCATCGCATATAGCTATTTTAGAACTAAAATGTCTAACTTTATCAGACCCGCCGCCAAAACCTAAAATCTGACAATCTCCATATAAATTTGGCAAATCTTTAGCTATCTTTAAAGGTTGTATATCATCAGGTATACATGCCTTAACTAATGCTGCGTCATTTTTATGTCCTGAAACTTCATACATCTCATCATATAATTTGATCTTAACAGCATTCTCGCTTTTCTTACCATTATAAAAATTGATATCCATTAAATCGCAATCTGCTACATGGGCAGCAGTTAATATTCGACCGTAATACCAGCCTTTTGGACAACCTTCTTGATTTTCTTCTTTAAAAATAACTGATCCAGAACCTAAACCTATAAAATCGCCTTTTGGATTAGCTTCTGTTTTTTTTCTACAAGTAATCTTTACAACTGATTTTTTAATTTCAGATTCTTCTATAAAACGCCATATTTCAGGCCTGTCGATACCTACTTGAGAAAAAAGAGAGGGTGTGTTAAAAAGAAAATAAACAGAAATGAAAATAGAAAATAATAATTTCTTCATGACACACCTCTTAGATGGTTATGGCGGAAGCGAAATTTTCATAAAAACACTCTATTCTACAGGTCTTATAACAAATTTAACAGTCCTATCAGCGGTTTGATTTGAACTCGTGACGAGTTTTATAAACGAAGCTCCGCTAAAAACTTCAGGATCTACTGGAACATAACATCCTGTAGAAATAGTAATCGAATAATTCGAAGCGCCGCCTACGCTTTTTATTGTATTAAATGTGCCACTTGATTCATCTGAGCTGGTAAAAGTGCCAGAATTAGATGAAAAAGTGTTTGGAAAATACAAACCTACTAACTGAGATTTGTCATCTTTCCAAAAGCCACAGTCAATAACTGAACTTGTATTAGAGCCGCTATCAATAGAGCCTTCTACTATTTGATAGCTAGATAAATCAAACTCGGCGCGACTTGTCCCATCCACATCAAATTCAAAATTTGATTGTTTCACGCCATTTAAACTTGTTATATAATATATATCATTAACATCAGCATCTGGCTTTAATGTATAGATATACTTTTTATTTGGATCGCTAGGTTGTAATACGGCCATTTTTTACCTCTTTTTATATAAAAAAATCTATATATTATACACCGTTATTTACTATAGTAGATAAGTAATTCTTAATATCGCCATTTGGCATATGATATACATCAAATATTTCTGGTTTATCCTTATAAATACCCGCAAAAATAGCCTCTTCTGTACCTATATATCCCATACTTAAAGCTTTATCTAAAAAGTCATAAAAATAAGTATTTAATTCATTGATTGCATCTAACCCCCCTCCAAAAATACTAGCTCTTAATACTTTTAATGGAGTCGACTTGCAAAGTTTTTTGTACCCATCTTTTGAAAATCCATGAATTTCTGTGTATATGGGATAAGGATAAGATGCTATAAATAAATTATCTGTTTGTATTTTATTAAAGTCTACATCTTTTATAAAATTTATATTATAACTATTACATATACCAGAATCTATCCAAAAATATCTTTTTCCTTGAAAACAATACTTACTATTATATACCGCATATTTTAAAAATTCTATTTTATGCAAGGTTAAAGATATATAGTCTGGATTAGTTATAACGCTATCATACATCCAACTAGATTGAGTTTTCCATTCTTTTGTATTTGTTATCTCAACAATCTTATTATGATAATACATTCTTCTTATATCATTTAAAGACCTAAAATGTACTATTGCTTTTTTTCCGCCAGTCATTGCGCTTATTTTTTCATAATATTTTTCATCAGCAAAAATAACAAGCGGAACGTTTGCCTCTAATAATTTCTGTAAACCATTTATATAATGATCTTCAAAACTTCTATTGTCTATTTTATCTCTATTAATATCTATTAAAGCAGTAACTAAAACATTTTCATATTCTGTATGATCTTTATCAGTGTTTCTAACTTGTAAAGCTAATTCATCATATTTATAATAATCTACCCAAGGTAAAGTTCTATTATTAGATAACTCTTTTGGAAAAAGTGTTTCTGGCGTAGTAATTTCATTTGGCCTTTTATTAACCATTATACTTTCATTATCGCCAGTATGTATCACACATTTTTTATTTAAATAAACACCTTTAAAACCAAGCCCAAAAAACTTCCTATCTATATTCCATTCATTATAATATTTTTCTACACGCCCTAATAATATTAAATCTTCTCTTCTTTTAAGATTAGGACTCCCTTGCCAAATAAACCAATGAAAATGATTTTTAGTTATACGCCAAGGCTTCTTATAATAAAAACTATTATCTATTAATTGATCTTCATAAGAATCAATACATTCTTCTTGAAAAGTTCTCCAAGAAATATCTATAGATCCTATATCTCTATATTTTTCTAAAATATCTTTTGATAGAGATAAATATCCTGTATCTATAAAATGCCAATCTTCTTCTAGATAAAAAATGTATTTGGTAGAGCAAAAAGATGTCATAAAATCTTGTGCCCACCAAAGACCGCGATTTTCTGGAAAGCAAATTATATCTGCTATTTCCCCGTATTTTTCGACTAATTTTTCAAAAACACCATCTATAGCGCTATCATCTACTATAACTATTTTTGTTATAATATCTCTAGTCCTAAGAAAAGACTCCATCGTTTTTTCTAACAAATGGAGTCTATTGCAACTTAAGACATATGTAGTGATTTCACTCTCTGGTTGATCAATAGTATGTATTTTAATTTTAGACACGTTTTAACACCATTAAATTATTAACAAACCAACCCATATAATATCCTTGAGTAACATGATTAATAATAGAATTTTCTATATCATAATCTCTCTCAAAACCTTCTTTTTTAAATTTCTCTTGCCAGTATTCTTTAGGTTGACAATTAATATGGCCTGTTCCACCTTGCCCAGGTTTTGCGGCAGTCCATATGACTACACCACCACTAGCAACATTTTTACAAACTGTTTTAACAACATTATCAGATAATTTTTCATGTATATGTTCAGCAACTTCTAAGCACATAACAATATTTCCAAGATCATTAACTGAAAATAGATCTGCGTGTATTAAATTTGGCTTTCCTTTTACTTTAGGATCTATATCATAACCTATTGCGTTAAAATCTTGATCTCTTAAAGCGTTAACATAAGTCCCTAAACCACAACCTAGATCAATAATTTTAGCATCTGGAATTGCGTGTTGTTTTATCCAAACAGCTAAATTTTCTGCAAAAGGTTTTTCTTCTTTATCTATTTGTTCTAAATCACAGTTTTCACTAATCTGATACCACCCATTTCCAGTGTAAACATTCATTATATCGTTAAAATATTTTTCATATTTTGGCGCTATGTTTTCTAAAGAAAATTTCTCCCCTTGTTTTCTGCAGTCGGCAGGATTAATTTTATCTATATTAAGTGCGGCATTTACAAAATCTTCAAATGTTCTACATCTATAGCCAGTAACTCCTTCTATATTATTCTCGCTGAAGGCTCCCCAGTCTGTTGTAATAGTTGGGGTTCCGCATAATAAATTCTCTATTTGGACTCCGCCAAATGGCTCTACATACATACTAGGTAAAAAACTACCTTTAGCATTTTTCATTAATTCTTTTCTTTTATTTATATCTGCATAACCAACATATTCACAATGAGGTGGTAAATAATAACCCTCTTCTTTTTGTCCAGCTATAATAAGTTTTGCGCCTATTTTTTCTGTAACTTGAATAGCTATATTTACGCCTTTACCATCATAAACTCTTCCTAAATAAAGAAAATAATCTTGTTTTTTATCTGAATACTCAAATTCGTCTAAATCAAAATAATTAGGAATAACTACATCATACCAACTCTGTCTGCATTCTCCAACATTTTTAAGGCCGCAATAAGCATGATAGATCGCATAAGACTCAAAAACTTTCCAGTTGGCCCAATGGCCTGCTGCATAACCTATCCCAGGTTCTACACAAATTAAGTCCGAATGAGCATCGCATATTGGCTTAACACCTTGACCCCAAAAAGGTAAAATAAAATCTAGTGGTTGTTTTCTTTTTTCTATTTCTAAAATAGCGTTTTTATAGAAAGTTTGATAAGCATGATCCATGGTATCAAATTTAAAGAAATTTTTCCGCCAATCATAACTTCCATAAGCTATTTCTAAATCTTTGTTAGTAGTTACAGTTACATGCTCATCACAAATCAGATTAGATTCCTCATGGCCATAATGTATTATATGATGACCACGGGCCTTCATCATTTTACCAAATTTTAAAACCTTCTGAGTGTATGCACAAGCGGAATATTCTGGATTTGTAACTGTGTGTGGCAAACCCAATATGTGAAAACGAAATTTTTTACTCATCGCGCGTCCTTAAAATTAGCATTATTTAGGTGTAGCTGTCTCTAAACTTCCATCTTGATTCCAAGTAAAATCATATGGAGGAAGTAATCTATTTAAATCTACTAAATTTTCTTTACCTACTGCTTGAGCAACTGAATATAACATTTGTACTCTAGCCCATGCTACAGCCATAACAGTATAAGCGCTAGGGCCTAAAGCTGTTAATATATCTAAACCGCTAGGTCCACCTTGAGCTTCTAGCCCCCAAAAAGAATTAAAATCATTATATGCTGTATTTAACATACGATCAAAAGTATTATTGGCAGAAAAAATAATTTTAGCAGCTACTTGCTGTGCTGTTGGGGCATTACTAACTGATGCATTATCAAATAACATTATTATACCTCATAATTAAAAACGTCAAAATACCATCTATTGCTATTAACTATAAAACTTGAATCTTCATAAATATCTTCCCAGTCTCGCGGTTTTACTGATTTTAGTACTGGTTTTATTGAATGGTCCCCAAAAGGGCCAAAATATTTACTATCTTCATAAACTTGTTTCTTTATATTATTAAAATCATGCTGAAAATATTCTATTTGCAAATAACAATAAATCTTGTTCATTGTTTCGTCTGGCTTATTACATAAATCCTCATACTTAACAAATAATATATTTTTATCAATCTTCCTTTGAAAAGTATCAATAGTTCTTTGTAAAGCTAAACCGATAGGTTGTGTTGATAGCCAGTGCTCTACTCTTTGAACAACAGTCATATTTTTAATAGCTGCTGGATTATCGGGCCCTACTGGATTATGTCTATTTATACGATAAATTCTTTCAAAAGAAGCTAAAATACTTCTTAAATCTCTAACCATACATATCATTTTTGGCGCCATATTCCATTGATCAACCCATTCATAATAGTGAGTCCAGCCCCTATTTTTATCAATAATATAAGGCCTATTAGTGATTGCGCTATAATATGAGTGGGCCATCCCATGGCACATATTAATAAAAGCTGCAGCCATAGTATGCGGCTCTTGAGACATTACTTCTGGCAAGTTATAATTAGATCTTGCGCCGTATTGATACTCAAGTAATGGAGATGTAGAAGATGCGTAAATTAGTGGATTTTGATGAAGAATAACTTGTAAAAGTTCGCTTCCGCTTCTAGGCATCGAAGAATTAAAAAACAATCTTTGCATAAAAAATCCTTATAAAAGTCCTATTATAGATATACACCAAACTAATATTTGTCATAAAGATGTTTAGAAACTTTTTTGTAAAGCTCAAAATCTTTATAATAATAATCTAAAATAAAGTTTATATGTTCTTGTTTTAATTTTACTTTTTTGTTAGATTTATTAAGATTATCTATTTTAGAGATACCTATAAAATTGGCCATTGTTTCTATTTGTTCTGGAAACTTAAATAAATGCGCTTCATTAGTTATTAGTTTAAATTGTTCCCTAAAATGCCCGTCTTCTCTAAGTCTTTTAGGTTTACTATATATTGGAAAGTGATAATATTCATCATTTAATAAACACTTTACTGCTTCATCAATATTTATACCTGTTTCATTTATGGCTGAAGCAAATCTTTCTATTGGATCCCTGACTAAACATACTACTGGTTTATTAGGAATTTGAATTTTAGGGCATAGTAATATATATTTTGGCCCATGGAATACTGTAGAAGTATCATTTATCTCTTTATCTATATCTGGATAAAAAGTATTTATTATAGCTTTAGCAAATGAAGTGCAACCAACTTTAGGATTAATGGCTACACAATAATTTGGCGTTTTATAATAATATATCATCTTCTAAAAGGTATTATTCCTAAAGAACCTATTAAATCTTTTATAGTTGTTACTGCTCCTCCAACAACATCTTTAATTGCTAAATGAACAGCTGCTCTATCATCAGTTGGGCCAAAAAAGCCTACACTTCTAGCTCCAGTGCCAGCCGTTGTCTCTCTTACAACTCCACATACTCTAGTCCCAAAATCTATTCCATGTATCCATGTGCTATTAGCACTATCTGGATATAAAGTATTAAACGCTGGAGATGATGGTAACGTAGTTCCAAAATCGTCTGCCCCACAATTTATTGCGGCAAATCTTACTGAATTACCAGTTCCAGAACTTCCGTCTGTAACAGATTGTGATGCTATAGCTCCGTCATTTTGTAATAAAACTATACCTGCTGTATGCACATCTGAATTTTGACTAGATGTGACAGTTATTGCAACTGCATACATTTCATTAGCATTATTATTTCTATTAACTGTTACTGTTTGAGCTCCAGTTGGCACGCTACTTCCTAAAAACCATGCTTTACAATCACCAGGCTCACCGCCTGTATCAACAGCTCTCCAACCACCAACTGTTGTTAAACTAGAGCTTCCATAACTAACTGATGTCGCATCATCAGCATTTGCATTAACAAAAGTAAATACAAGAACTCCTTTTGGAGTTCCTACAGGCGTATGTGTCCAAGTAAAACTTGATTGATTTGTTGAACCAGTTGTCCCAGTATGGGATTCACTTCCAGCGTCATATGCTATAGCCATTTTTAACTCTCAATAGTATAATAATCTACCTGAACTATCAAACTCCCAGTTGTTGGAACAGAACAAGTTATATATAATTCTTCTCCATCTCCTCCTATACCAACTATACCACTACCATTGCCTTTAACTACACCAGATCCTGCTGGTATATTTGGATGACTTAAAACTACTTTAGTAACAGCATCTGCTCCTGAAGTACCTTGGGCGGGTACTCCACCAGTTCCAAAACCAAGTCTAACTGATGTATTAACTGTATTTGCTGCTGATGCAGTAACAGTAATGCTTGTAATTACATATTTTGTTCCTGGTGATATTAGTGGTAAAACATTATCATTTGTTTGGGCTCCTGTGGTAAAATATTCTGCAGATTGAATATTTGGATGACCCCCTATAGTCCATAATATTCCATGCCTATTAGCATATAAATCTGTTCTATCGGCAGCAGCTACGGCCGCAGGGTTTGAACTATGGGCAATTGCTTTTGCGCCTATTTTTTGCGGATTCCCAGAATCGACTCCATCATGAGCAACATCTCCAACAGCAGTCACTGTGCCATCTACAGTTATTGATGCTCCTGCATCAGCTATATTTAAAGCGCCTGTTGTTGTTAACCAAAATCTACTTAAATCACCATTAGTAACAGCTGTAGGTGTTACAGATGATCCAACTCCACCAACTAAAATGGGATTATTTCCAGATAATGGGGCATCATGGGCTTGAATGCCGCCAACAGCTATTGTTCCAGCCGTTCCTCCATTTACTACTGAGGTTCCACCCCACTGGCCAACCGCAACCTCTAATTGATTGCTTGTATTGACAGACGCAACTTCTGTTCCATCTGTAAGTTTTATTCTTTCAACGAATGACATATTTTTTTCCTATTTATTATATTATAAACCAGTTTGCATTATTACTTACTAAAGTTACACTTGTATATTGAAATTCTATAGTTTTTGTGGCACTATCATCTACAGTTTGTGTAGAGTTAGGATCTATTATAACTGTATTTGCAGATGAATCTGTTTTTTTAATAATTATTCTTGCAGTGTTTCCTACTGCAGTGGGTAGATTAACAGTTAAACTTCCAGATGTTGCATTTGCTAAAACTACAACCATTCCGCTTGTTTCACTGATACTTGTTGTTGCTGTTGGAGAGTATACTACTGGTGCTCCTAAAGGACCTGTGGCTCCAGTTAAACCAGTGGTGCCTTGCGATCCAGTAGCGCCTGTTAAACCAGTAGTACCTTGTGGACCTGTCGAACCAGTCGCGCCAGCGGTTCCTGCAGTGCCAGTAGCACCTGTTAAACCTGTCGGACCAGTCGCTCCACTACCACCAGAACCGCCAATTTCTTTTGTATAAATAGTCCCTGCAACATTATAATCAAGAAGAATTCCGGTTGCGCCATTACGACGAATTGCAAACATATTTGGTGCGAGTGTATTATCTGCTTCAAAACCACGCGAACCAGTTGCGCCAGTAGCGCCATTGGCTGCAGTATACGCGGTAGACCTATCTTGAATGGTTTGAGCGACCATTCCGGTGCTATGAATACGAACTGCAGCGTTACGATTGAATGCATTGCTCCAATAACCAATTTCCATAGTGCCATTAATACCAGTTTTAGCAAAAATACCAATGGCGGTTGAATTATTTGAAGTGACAGATACATTATATCCAAACGCTGTTGATGCATCTCCAGAAACCGTGCAATAATATCCTACCGCAGTACCATATATAGAGCTGCCTGTTGTGCAAGCTACACCGACTGCAGTACTATTATCACCATAAGTTGAAACATCTCTACCTATAGCTGTGCTATAACTACTTGCTGTTGCTTGATAACCGGCAGCAAATGAATAAGTTCCACTTGCAGATGAACCATATCCAAAAGCAGAACATCGCTGACCATTAGTACTATTACTTATACCAGCTGCAAAAGTTGTATTTCCTTGAACATTATTATTTGAACCAAAAGCACAACTATTTTCGTCACTAACAACATTACTATAACCAACTGCTATTGTTTGATTCGCATTCGTTCTATTTAAAATGCCTAAAGCTACTGTCCGGCCGCCCATCGAGCTAAGTGCTGATGGTGTTCCTGTAATCGTTCCGTTAGTATTAAGTGTTACGCCAGAAGCACCATTGTTATTCAGAATGCCAAAGTTGACGCTAGCCCAACCAGCACCGGTAGCACCGGTGGCACCGGCAAAGTTGTAAACACCAACTGAAACTGAATTAGTACGACTAGATCTATTAGAATATCCTATTGCTACAGCATTAACGCCGTCAGCAAAATTACTAATTCCAATCCCGCTACTTGAAGATGCTGTAGTAGCATTATTTATTCCTAATGCTACAGACGACCCAGCGCCAGAACTTGTTTGATTTAATGCTCCTATAGAAACGGAAGTTGTTCCAGCAGCAGTGCTATTAAATCCAAAAACAACTGCTTCATCACCTGTAGCTGCTGCTCCATAACCAACAGCTGAGGAATAACTACCACTAGCTGTACAACTATTACCTACTGCTAAACCATATTGTCCACTACTAGTTGTTTCTACGCCAACAGCTACCGCTTTAGTAATAGTAGCTACTGCAGAAACACCAAATGCTACTGAAGCAAAGCTACTTGAAGTATTGTCAGCACCTACAGCGACAGCATTATTTGCAACTCCAGTCGCGCCAGTAGTATTACGAAGACCAACAAGTATTGCGTCACCAACGCCGCTTGTTAAATTACCATTCCCAACAACAACTACGCCAGTTGCGCCTCGTGTTAAAAATCTTTCAGCTAAAACAGCACCATCGGTATGAATACGCTGCTCTGGTCCAGTAGCGCCGACGCCTAATCTTTTGTTAACGTTATCCCAGTGGAATAAGTTATCAGTGGTAATCGTTGTACCACTATTGAAGAAAGCCACTTTAGTGAAAGTGCCAGAAATTCCTGGGCCAGTAGCTCCTGTCAAACCTATCGAGCCAGTTGAGCCTGTAGCACCAGTATTACCTGTCGTACCTTGAGGTCCAGTTGAACCAGTTGCACCCGTTTGACCGGTTGCTCCTGTTTGACCAGTCGTACCTTGCGGACCAGTTGAACCAGTTGCGCCAGTTAAGCCTGTTTGACCTGTTGCGCCTGTTAGACCAGTCGTACCTTGCGGACCAGTTGAACCAGTCGCTCCCGTATTACCAGTCGTACCTTGCGGACCAGTTGAACCAGTCGCTCCTCTAGTACCTGTTGCTCCAGCCAATCCAGTAGCGCCTGTCAAACCTGTTTGACCTGTTGCGCCTGTTAGACCAGTCGTACCTTGCGGACCAGTTGAACCAGTTGCGCCAGTTAAGCCTGTTTGACCTGTTGCGCCTGTTAGACCAGTCGTACCTTGCGGACCAGTTGAACCAGTCGCTCCCGTATTACCAGTCGTACCTTGCGGACCAGTTGAACCAGTCGCTCCTCTAGTACCTGTTGCTCCAGCCAATCCAGTAGCGCCTGTCAAACCTGTTTGACCTGTTGCGCCTGTTAGACCAGTCGTGCCTTGCGGACCAGTTGAACCAGTTGCGCCAGTTAAGCCTGTTTGACCTGTTGCGCCAGTTAAACCTGTAGGTCCAGTAGCCCCAAGATCTCCTGTACGACTAAAAAATAATGAAAATCTTTGATCGTTTGATGGCAATGATCCAGATAAATATGTTACATTAATTGTATAATAACCAGCATTAGCAGCTATACTAGTGACAGTAAAAACATTTATAATATCTGTTCCACTTGAACTTCTTAAAGTTAAATATCCTTCATGTGGAGATGTAGAATCATCAAATGTTGCAATCCAATTGGTCTGATTTGTACTAAAGGCATCAAATAAATCTATCCATATAGTTGTTACTGATCCAATTGTTGAACTATTGTATCTTAAATAGCCATCTCCTGGTTCTGCTTCAGTAGTTGTAGTACTAAATCTATAGCTGACTCCATTTACTGCTCCGCTTGCTCCTTGTATTCCAGTGGCTCCGGTCAATCCAGTGGCGCCAGTCAGACCTGTCGCACCTGTCAATCCTGTCTGACCTGTAGCGCCTGTTAGACCAATCGCTCCAGTCGAACCTGTAGCACCTGTCAACCCAGTTACGCCCTGTACACCTGTCGCTCCTGTTAAACCTATTGAGCCTGTTGATCCAGTTGCGCCTCTAGTACCAGACGCTCCTTGAATACCTGTAGCGCCTGTTAGACCAATCGCACCAGTCGAGCCTGTCGCTCCTGTCAATCCAGTTACGCCTTGAACGCCAGTCGCTCCTGTTAGACCTATCGCTCCAGTCGAACCTGTAGCACCTGTCAATCCTGTCTGAC